>Ga0316205_10004225_pt1 | contig 12741 bp, 22 predicted proteins | sample 3monthpyrite_MG_FD_204941 | JGI IMG/M metagenome (GOLD analysis project Ga0316205, IMG submission 204941) | Microbial mat bacterial communities from mineral coupon in-situ incubated in ocean water Damariscotta River, Maine, United States -... | ecosystem: Environmental > Aquatic > Marine >... | reverse complement strand
ATTTGCATTGTGATCATTTTCATTGTTGATTTTATCAGTTCTTAAAACATTCATTTCTTTGGACAGTTCCCTGACTCTCTTTTCTGCTGCTTCAAGAATATTGTCAAGCTGTGAATTCAGTGCTGACTTCTTGTCTTCAACATCTGTCCTTGTGATTGAATCTGCCCGGATTCTTGAAAGGCTTTCAGACAGTGATTGAATATTCTGTCTTGCCTTGAACCTTGCATCTGAATACATTTTCAACATTGTGCTTTCAGAAATCATCCTGCTTTCAAACTTCTTGATGTCATCTTCATCTGTGCTGATCATTACCAGTGCTTGCTGCATTCCTGTGTGCTTTGCAACCAATCCCTTCACCACTTGTGAAGCCTGGTCAAATAGATAATTGACAGATTCAAGACCAAGCAGTTCTGACATCAGACTTTTGATTTCGCCATTTGTGTATCCTGATAATGGTGGTTTGCTTTGTGATGCAAATGCTGCTGTGAAATACATTTCAGATGTCCCAATTATGTATTCAACTGCCTTGTCATAAGTTGCAGTTTTCCCATCACTGACAGCTTCACCTTCACCTGTCTGACAGGCTTTCCAAGTGTCACCATGTAACTGATGAAGAAATGCTTCAGTCTTTCTTTGCTTGGTTGAACCTTTGATGTTGATGGTGGACCTGAACTTTCGTCCTGAATCTTTCCAATGAAGAACTTTCACTGCATCATCAAAAATCTGATCATAATATGAAAATGACCCTGCAGAATATGAACTGCACCTTGAAGGCATAATTCTAAAAGGGTGCATGTTGTCAAGAATGGTGCTTTTGCCTTTTCCATTTGGTCCGAAAAGTGCAACAAGTTCTGCACCTTCAGTCAGTTCATCAAAGTCAATTTCAATTTCATCAAGTCCAAGACCTGATTGAATTCCAATGAAGTTTTTTAAATATAATTTATTAGGTGTCATTTTTTGTTTCCTTTTAAGTTTATTTTGTTAATATTTACCTGTGACTATTTTCCAAACTGCTTCAACCACAGGTGGATATTGGCCATTTCCAATGGCTTCAAGTCGGTCCATCCTGTTGGCCACATCATAATTTGTTCTGAATGTTCTGGAATCGGGTAGGTCCAGTTGTATTCTATTTTCACGAAGTGCCGAAATTGATCTTTTCGTTCTTTTCCTTTCCGCAGTGCTGCAGTTCCACCTTTCCAATCTGTTGCTAATGGTGTCGGTATTGAATGCAACAATCCATGTTCTAATTCTCGGGTGATTTGCTCCAAGTCCGAGCGCGGAAAGAGGGAAATATGATCCCACGTACCCGCAGCAGGCCAATCCTGCTGTGACACGTCCAATGGTTCCTGTATCAATGACTCCTGATGTGTTTTCCAGCAGGACTGCTGCAGGTCTAATGATGCAAATGGAATGCAGCGTTTCAGGCCAGATATATCTGTCATCATTCTGACCAAGTTGCTTTCCGATTCTGCTTTCTGGCTGGCACGTGAACCCGGCTGTGATGACATCAACCAATCCCTGATAGCTTGCGGCGTACCCTTCACTGTTGAATGTTCTGATATTGTTGAAGATTGGTGCTTCATTTAAAATCCCATCTTTGATTCTTTGACTGAGTACCTTTTGACAATATTCATTTTTTTCAACATAGCCAACATGATTCCATCCAAGCAGCATGGTCCCGAGAAGACCACCACCTGCACCTGTGAACAATGAAAGTTCATTCATCACCAAAACTTTGTTATAAAGTGATGAAGAATATAAACAGTAAGACCAAAAAGGGTGATTCCAAGAATGACTGCAATTCCTGTTAATATTTTAATCAGTCTTTCTTGTGCGCCTCGGTCCTGTATCCTTCGCATGTGTTCAATCATTATGCTGCACCACTTTCAAGAACACCTTCAAGCAGGGCTGAAATGTCTTCCAGAATTTCATCAGGTGATGAAGTCAGAAGTTCTTCCAACTTTTCCTGCATGTCATCATTGTTTGTTTCAGTCACTTCAGACCACTGCTTCAGCTTTTCACTGATTGAATTTGATTTGGTGATTCCTTCTGCCCGGGTCCTTGTTATGGGCTTGATGCTTGGTTCAATCCTGACTTCAGATGCATCAGCAAACAGTGCTTCAATTTCATTCTTACTGACTGAACCACGGTCTTCTTCATTCAATACATATCTGATTCTGACATGCTTTCCTTCAGCCGATTCTGCAACCACCTTCAGCTGTTCCATGTCAGGTGCTTCAGTGAATTCAATCTGCAGAAGTTCTTTTGCAGGGGTGGTGATGAAGTCAGTTGTTGAATGTCCATTGTGAACATTCCAAATCAGAAAGCCTTTGTCAGTCAATTCACCAAAATGAAGGCGACCGGGTGAACCCGGGTATGCAATGACCTGAACTTCACCATGTTCTGCAATCTGATTTGTCCACACTTGTGTTTGATGGATATGACCAAGCATGATTGCAGCAGCCTTGGAAGCAAACAGTGTTCCGGTGCTGAATTCATGATCATTTCCATGCATTGGACAACCTTGTTCTGTGATTGACCCGTTCACTGTTCCATGTGAAACCATGATTGTTGGAATTCCTTTTGCAGTGGCCTGATCATTAATGACAGACCATCCACGGCAAAGATCATGCACATATTCACCAGCATTGATTGCAACATCACCTTCCATGGCTGCAATGTGACCTTTGTTGATTGGTGGAAGGGTTGAAAATAGTGCTTTTATTTCATACGCACGATTTGAAATAATATCAATCACAATGTCATTTTTTTCATACGCATTTTGATACCATTCAAATCCATCATGGTTTCCGTTTTCAATCAATGCAACCTGACCAATTGAATCAGCCACATGAACAGGAAATTTTCCACCAAGTGTTTTAAACACATTCAATGAACCGGGGAAATCATGACTGAATGTCCCTTGCAGGATCATAACAGGCATATGGTCAGCAAGCTTCTTGACCCTTTTCATCAGTGCATAGACACAAGGATCATGAAGGTCCACACGGTGGTCAAACAGGTCACCAGATATGACAGCGACTTCACAGCATTCTTGAATGATCCGGTCAATTGCAAAACCTGTGCACCTGTCAACTTCATCAAAGTATTCAGGGCAATAATGCAAATCTGATATTTGTCCAATTTTCATGGTTTATTTCCTTTTAAAGTTGTTTAATTCAATTCTTTATAGCGTGCAGACATTGCTTCCCTGACACGTTTTATTGCAGCCTTGTTTGTCATTTCTGGCAAGACAGCAGCAACATCAGTCAATTCATCCTGTGACTTCGCTTCAGCAATCTTCTTCATCAATGCCACTTCATCAGGTGCTGCAGTTTCTGGTTCAGGCTTTTGTGTGACAACCTGTGCAGGTTCATTGACAGGCTGTCCAACATCATGAGATTCTTCAGAAACAACATCACCATCAATGAAAATGTCATCATCAAATTCTTCAACGTCATGGCCAAGTGCTGCAGCAGCCTGCTGACCTGATTTAAGCAGTGCAGGTGATTCTGACTGCTTGAACATTTCTGACATATCAACATTTGCATCAAGTGAAATCAGATACTGACCAACTCTTTTTGCCTTTCCTGTTTTTTGGTCAATCATTGACACCTTTTCAAGCTTTTTGGAAATATGGAATATTGGTTTTCCATGCCAAGTTCCACTGATTTTTCCACCTGTAATAAATGCAACCATTTCCATTTGCTGCCTTGCCTGAATCATTGAATAGATTGATCTTGTTGGAAGTGCAATTGCTGATGCACCTGCAATACCGGGAACATAGAAAATAAACTTTCCTGACATGGTGCATTTCTTCTGCTGATATTCAGGGCAAACATCAGGGTTGCAAAGACCGTTGTTTTCTTTCCTTGGAATTACCAGTCTTCCACCTGCAGGTCTGTGTCCTGCTTTCACTTCCTGCATAGTCATGCATTTTCTGTTTCCATCTTGATCATATTCAGACCAGTATTTTCTTTCACCTGCTGTGAAGCATTCAAACAAATGTGGCATTACTGCTTGCCAATTATCAACAGGAAAAAGAATTGGAAAACTATAAAGCTGGCGGCCATTTCCATCACCACGGTCTTCTGCAAAGGTGTCCATCATTATTTTTGCAGACCCGGGAATATTAAAATCCGATTCTCTAACTGTGAAATAAGGTGCATTTTTTGGGGTAAGCTTTGCGCTTCCATTGGTGGCCTTGTGTAATTCAGAACCAATGATATTGAATGCTTTTCCTGCAGCAACACCTTCATTGTAAATCTTCACAGCTTGTTTGTTACTTTGTGAAGCTTTTGTCAGGACCATAATCCCGGCGCGAATTTTTCCACCAATGGGAATGCTGGCCTGACTTTGTCCAAGCACTGATGGACCTTCACCAATATTGGCAATGGAATTTGTTTGTGTGATTGTCATTTCTTTCATGCTTCATTTCCTTTCAGTTGATTCAATTTGTTTTTCCAGTTGATAAGCCTGCATTTATTACGCACATATTCTTGCTGCAGGCGTGAAAATTTATTGCTTGGTTTATATGTTGCATGATTAAAGTCCTGCAGTGGATTGTTTTTTGTTTCGGTCACAATATCAAGACCACATGCAGAACAAACATGATCAAGTGACAATGTTGTTATGCCAAGTATCTTGCAGTTGTGTGACCATGTTCCAATAATTTCATTCATTATTATTTTCCTTTTCCATTTCGCCACATTTGGGACAATGTGGATTTTGAATTTTATGAAGCTGAATCAATGCAGGAATTTCAATGCAGTAGTGATACCAAAAAGGACATTCATCAGCCTGGTCAACTTGGTGCTTTCTAAAATCATCAAGCTGAATCACATCTGCTTTATTAGTGCTGGTTTTTTTCATCAGAATTCCTGTTTCCATTCAGTCATGTTCGTGTGAACAGATAACACAATAGGACTTGAGTTTCTAAATGTCAAGAACTAAAAGTTCTTATAATATTTCATAATAATGACATTTATTATTGACATTTTAGAACAAAGGGTTCTAAGATGTAGGAAATCAACCATCAACCAAGAGAAAAAACAATGGCAAAAAAACGCACAAGAGCAAGAAAAAAACCAACTATCAAGACTTTACAGGCAGCTGTTGAATCATTCAAAGGTGCTGAAGCTACTGGAAGAATCCTTGATTTGTCCGGGCGTGCAGTCAGAAAATGGCTTGAAAATGGAAAGCTACCTGAATCTGAATTGTCAGGAAGAACCACTTATGCAGCAACAATGGCTGAAGAAAATCCAGATATTGACGTGAAAGCACTGCATGAACAGATAAAAGTCAAAGACTCAAATCTTGCAAAAGCTTCTTAAATCTCCGGCAGGGTCCAATGGAAATAAAAAAGAAACCATTGGAATTTTTGGCACGTCCTGAAAAGGCGTGCTTTTTTTTGCTGGATTAAGACAAGGAATTGAAATGGCTTCACCTGACTTGGATGATGGATACATCAGGATTTCCCGGGAATTATTTGATGCTGAATGCAGAACAAAAATGTCTGGTTCTGAATGGCAGACTTTCAAATTCATTCAGCGCAAAACATATGGATACCACAAGAAGATGGACATGATTGCATACAGCCAATTTTCTGAAGCCACTGGATTGGACAGAAGAAGAGTCATTGAAGCAACCAAATCACTTGAAGCAAGAAACATGATTGTGGTGACAAAAAACGGACCACGAAAGCCTAATAACTACGGTATTCAAAAGGATTTTCACAAGTGGATAGAGGTGACAAAAAACGCACTATGCAGGGGCCTAGTGACAAAAAGCGGCAAACCTAGTGACAAAAAGCGGCGTGGGCTAGTGACAAAAAGCGCACCCACAAAAGAAACTCTTACAAAAGAAACTTTACAAAAGAAAGTGCAACACAGAAAACTGACGTTTTCAGATGACGATATGAAGACAGCTGTTTTCATTTTCAACAGGGTGCTGATATTAAATCCAGAACATAAGCCAGTGAATTTTGAAAAGTGGGCAAACACAATCAGACTGATAGTTCAGCAGGACAAAAAGACACACAAGCAAATTTGCGAGTTGTTTTTATGGGCAAACAAAGATGACTTTTGGCAGGACAATGTTCAATGCCCGGCTAAATTGCGAAAACAATGGGACAACCTGACAGGCAGAAAAAAGAAAGAGGAATCAGGAAATGGAAAAAATAAGCAAACACACACAAGCAGTGCAGCAAGATTTGCAGATGGATGTGCGGATGCATGGGGACCAGACTGAAAGACATGTTCCAGAAAGACTTCAGCCTAAAAGGGTCAGTCAGGTGTTTGTCAGAATGGCCAGTATTTATAAAAACCTATGGACTTCAACACTTGATTCACCAGAAATGCTTCAGGCTGCAAAAGATGAATGGTCAATTGAACTGGCAGGATTCACAACAGCTGAACTGTCAAAGGGTCTACGTGAAACAAAAAGACTGCATCCAAATTTTCCACCTACACTTCCACAGTTCAGAAGTCTATGCAGGCAACCAAAGAAACATGCACTTCATGAATTAAGGCACAAGGCATTGCCAAGACCAAAGGCAGATGAAAGCGTTGTCAGTGAAAGTGTCAGTAAATTGAAGGAATTATTGAAATGAATGAATCAGAAGTTTTAAAAGTTGGAACAAGAATTGAATTTAAAAAAACACTTTCACAGGGACCATGTGAAGATTCACCCGGGCTTCTTTTTGCAAGGAAAGGTGAGCAAGGCGAAATCACAGGTCATGGTTGTCATGAAGGATATTGGGTAAAACGTGATAACTGGCCAAGTCCATTTGGATGTGAACGTGAAAATTTCATGGTGATAAAATGATCAAATCAAAACTACAAGGTCATCAACTAGCCAAAAAAGTTTGGACCTGTAAAGACTGCAGGTCACAGCATGTCAAGAATGCAAATCCACGTGCAGGACACTTCAGAGTTAAAGAAAAACCAAAATATTGTCTGAAGTGTGAACAAAGCCTGTTCTTTTATTTCATGTCATTAGGTGAAGCAAACCGATTTGCAGAACTGTCACTGATGCAAGATTATGGAAAAATTTCAAAGTTGCGTGTTCAGGTTCCATTTCCATTGAAAGTTAATGGTGTAAAGATAACTGAATATCGGGCTGATTTTATGTATACATTGGAGGATGGAAGGGAAATCATTGAAGATTTCAAAGGCGCAAGTGCAGGACATGAAGATCCTGTTTTTAAATTGAAGAAGAAGTTTGTTGAAGCAGCATATCAAGTCACAATCACAATCACACATTAGAAGGAAATTATCATGGCAACACAAAACAAAAAACCAGCAGCAAAAAAACCAGCAGACAAACCTGTGCAACCAAAGAAAGACAAACCACTTGATGGTTCAGTTGGAGGCGCTCTAGATGTCTTTGGAAAGTCTGGTGAAGTTGATCCAGAATCAACAGAAAACATTGATGACGGACGTGGACTGACAACCAAAGCGCAAAGAGGTCCAGAACTAAACAAGAAAATTGCAGATGCAGTTGAAACCATTAATGAACTGAAAGCACAAAGATCATTAATCAATGCACAGATCACAGCCGTCATTGAAGATGTTGAAGCACAAGGAATCAACAGACATGCATTCAGATTTGCCATGAAGTTTCTTGAAATGGCAACTGAACAGCGTGAAGGTCTTGATTTTTCTTTGGCAGTTGCACGTTCTGCCATGGGACAACCAATGCAGGCTGAAATGTTTCCTGTTGATGTAAGTACAAAATAAATATTCACTAGCCTGGTCAAGATGACAAGTCACACCACGGATGGTGACCAACAAAAAGGAAGAAGAACATGGACTGCTTTGAAGGTTTTAAAATAATTGGTTTTTTATTGGGAATTATTTCAATCACCATGGTCATTGTTTTTATGGCCTGCTATCTTTTTGAATTTTGCAAATATGGAAGACATTCAAGAAATAAAGAATCAGATTTACTTTCACCATTGAATCTTGATGACGAACAAAAACAAAATAATAAAAAGGGGTAACCATGAAATGTGTTCACAATGATCCAACAATGGATGATGTTCAAGAAGTTGAAATCAGAAAGAAGGGTCCATCAATATGCAAAAAAAATCTTCAAAGGAACATGATGTTTCCTTTAAGGTGCATGTGTAGTTCTGGTTATCGGTGGCCTAGCTGCAGAACAAAATCTTCAAATTCTGAACTTTCCGGATTTGATCTCGTTGATGAACCTGAAGGTGAACAATGATTGAATATGTAGAAGACCTTCTGACCAATTGGGGTGAATGGTTGAGGTATGGAAAAGGGGTTGATCTTGGACTTCCAGCAATGGACATCAGCCAGCAGCAGCGAGAAGGGGGAACATCAGGATCAGGATTAATGCCACCAAATCGGGACCCTGAATCAGAATCAATGGATAAAATCATCTGTAAGTTACCGATAAAACAGAAGAAATCAGTCATTGCCCGATATTTTTATCAGTGGTCTGACAGAAAGTCTGGTGAAAAGTTTGGTATTTCATATGCAGCACATGGTGACAGATTGAACAGAGCACATATCAATATTGACGAAATGTGGACCGGGAACAAAAAAGAAATCTGAAAATAAGTGTTTGCAAACCTTGTCAGTTTTGCTATATTTTCAGCTAATCTTGTTATCAATGCCACTTCAGAAATGACGGGGCATTTTTTTATGTCTAAATACCGGCCATTGTGCCGGTTTTTTTATAGTATTATTACTTAAACGTTTAATGATCGCTCATTAGGGGGTGGCTTATGAAAAAAATGATCTCAGCCTTATTTTTAATTCCTGTTTTATTTAGCGGGATAGCAAACGCCTTGCCAGCCACTAACGAAGTAACTCAAGTATGTTGGAATGCACCTACGGAAGACGCGGGTGGCACACCTATCGGCGCAAGAGCGATAACCTTCTACATGTACTTCTGGGACAGGGCTACCGGCGCACCTATTGACGCACAACGGGTGATAGCAAATGGCGTTACCTGTTTACCGCTTAGTTCTGTAACACTGTCCGACACTACGGCAGAGATTGGCATTACTGCATTTTTTAATGATAGCCCAACTTCAAAAGAGTCAGTATTTTCAAATATTGTCGAAGTAACGAACGCCGCTGGTGTTTGGACTTCTATTGATGGAGATAGTGTACCTAAACCACCGACGATTTTACAGGCGCAATAATTATGGCTTCTTATTTAGAAATAGCAAAAATCAAAGAAAATGCAAGCTATGGTGACTTTATTGCAAAGCTAACAGTTGCAGTTGCAATCAAAGCACATGCCATTGCACAATTGCCAACACCAGCAGCAGAACAGATCAAATGGGCAAAAGAAGCATTATCAGGACCACACACAAAATCAAAACAGATTATGGGGTATGTTCTTGCAGATAATAATTCACTGACCATTGTTCAGATGATGGGTGCTGGTGACACAGCCATTCAAAACAACGTCAATGACGCAGTTGACCTTTTGTTGAGCAAATAAAATGGCTATTACACGCGCAGAAACACAAGTCACATGGCCAACAGCAGCGAACAGTAAAAGTGTTTCTGCCGGTGGAAATGAAACTTCTGAAGAAATAAATCTTGACGCAACCTGCATTGCTGCACAAATTTCATTAAAAGCTGACAATTCAACAACACCTGCAGCCGATGACCAAATTCACTTTTTTATTATTCAAACGTCAGGTGATCCAGATGGAACAGGCTCAGATGAATTTGACACAGTAGGTCATGCAATACCGCTTGCTGTCATTGACACAAATGATGAAGCCACTGCAGGAATAACCGTTCCACTGCCTATTCCACAGAAAGGTTTCAAGATTTACGCTGAAGGTGTAACGGCTGGAACAACAAATGCAATCACAGTGTCAGCAACCATCACAGAACAACGTGCAGCATAAATGACTGCAGTTTTTTACAGTGAAAAGGTTAGAACAAGAAAACCAGCTGGATTTGTCAGGGTCAACAATGCACATGCACTTGCAAAGAATTTAGTTGTTAAATATTTATTTAATCAAGATTACATTGCAGATAGTTCAATATATAGAAATGACGGCACACGGCAAGGAATATCCACCTTACCAACTATTGAAATGTACAAAGGCTTTAAGGCTTTGCATTTTGATATTTCCGGTACTGATGAAGAATATGTTGACGCTGGAAACAATCCTTCAGTTGATATAACTGGCGACAAATTAACAATCCGTGCGCGTGTTATGCCAGAGGCGGCAGGCAGTGATATTTTATATGTTTGCAGTAAAGGTCAACCATGGGTTGACAGCACAGGGTATGCTTTTTACCGTTACAGTGACAACAACTTATATTTTGATGTGTATACATCAGGATCAACAAAACAGTGCACACATACAACTGCAATAAATAATTCTTCACTACATTGGATAGAAGCCGTTTATGATGGTTCTGACATTTGGATTGAAGTTGATGGTGTCGCTGGAAGCAAGGTTTCATGCACAGGTGATATTGTTAGTTCTTCTGAAAATTTAAGTATTGGAAGACAGAATGCATCAGGAATTGATGATGGATATTGGTCTGGATTTCTGGAAACTTTCGAGATGTACAACGACGATATGTCATCGTTTTTGCCCTCACTGCGTGGCAATACATATCAGACACTTGAAACAATAAAGCAACCAGTTTTCTTTGTTTCATCAGGTGGGGTCACATTAGTTGTTCAGGGTTTAAGTCATGCACAAGCAATGGATAGTCCTGCATTAACTCAAGCAAACACAATTGTTGTTCAGGCATTGGATCATGCACAGAACCTTGACAGTCCAGCACTGACACAGGCCAACACACTGGCAGTTGATGAACTTGCACATTCACAAACCATGGATTCACCTTCACTGACACAGGCAAATGTTCTGGTTGTGGCTGAATTGGATCATGTGCACACAATTGAAAATGTTGTTCTTGATCAATCATCACTTCTGATTGTTCAGGACCTGTTGCACACCTTCGAAATTGATAGTGTTGCTTTGACACAGGACAACGTTCTGGCAGTGCAAGAAATGCTTCACAGCATGCTGATGGATAGTCCTGCTTTGACGCAGGCCAACACATTATCAGTCAATGCATTGGATCACACACAGACCATGGATAATGTGACTTTATCATTAGCCGGGGTTTTGGAAGTCCAAGAACTGAATCATCTTTTTTCCATGGACAATGTTGATTTGGTTCAAGCCAATGTGTTGACAGTGCAAGACCTTGGTCATGTTCAGTCAATGGATGGGGTGACATTATCAATTGGGGGTGTGTCTTTAATTGTCCAAGCACTGGACCATGCACAGTCAATTGATAATGTGTCATTGACACAATCACAGTTGCTTGAAGTTCAGTCTGCTGTTCATGCAGTTCTGATGGATAGTCCATCACTAACACAGGCAAGCACACTGGTTGTTTCTGATTTGCTTCATGCACTACTGATTGACCAAGTGGATTTCAATGCAGGAATAATCAGAACACCAAATGAAAAGGTGTTCATTGTCCAGCGCAAGGACAGGACATTCATTGTTGCACGCAATGAAAGAAACTTTACAATTAAATAAATTCAAACAGGGGTATCAATTTATGAAATTCACAGTCAAGCATGCATTCAAAAGTGGATTCAATACTTTTGAAAATGGCAACAGCCATGATTCAGACAACTTTCCAGAAATGACAGAATCTGACTTAAACAGATGGTATCAAGCAGGCTTCATTGATATTGATGGTTATGATCCTGGCCCAGATGCAAAGCCTTCTGGAAATCCTGAACTTGAAGTTCAGAACCACAAAGTGAACATAGCAATGGATGATGTTGCTGCAAAAAGTGAAGGTGTATAGTCATGGGAAAAAAAGTTGAAGATTTCTTTCTGGACAAATATGTTGATGGATTAGCAGTTGGAACACTGATGTCTGTCTGTTCAGCAGAACCTGCAAACAAGGCTGCAGTTGCTGGTGTGACACTGGCTTCTGTTGCACTGACTGCTGGTGTTGGGGGTGGTGATTACACAAAAGCCAATGGTGACACATCAGGCAGAAAGCTGACTGTTGCACAGCAGGCCAGCATTTCAATCACAGGTTCAGGTGATGCAACACACATTGTCATTGATGACGGCACAAACATTTGGGTGACAACATGCACACTTCAAACACTGACATCAGGTGGAACTGTCACTGTCCCTGCATTTGATGCTGAAATTGCTGATCCAACTTAATGGCAGACTTCACCAAATCTGAAGCAGAAGTTGCACACATAATTGCCAAGTGGGGTAGGTTTCTCGAATACCAATGGCAAGAAATGGTGGAACAGGGGTTGTCTTCATATGTCAGGCCAACCAAGCATAATGGGTTTGAATATGAATGCACCACTGCAGGATACACATCCAGTGTTCAACCTGTCTGGCCACTGACTATTGGTGACACTGTTGCTGATGGGTCAGTTGTCTGGACCTGCAGGGCTTATGATGTCAATGCAACTGATAAGCTGTCCAGCGTGGCATGGACTGTCCCGGCTGGCCTAACAGCTGGAACAGTTGTGACTGACCTTCTGAATTCAAATCAGCCTGTGTCCGGTGGTGGTGCAGTGTCTGGTGTTGTTCATTCTTTGGTCTGCAAAGCAGTGACAACTGATGGAAGAACTGAAGAACAAATCATTACAGTTGAAATGGAATGAAAACAATTCCTTGTATTTCAATAAGTTGGGTCCCTCTGAACGGTCTTCCTTGCGGGTACACGGAGG
>Ga0316205_10004224_pt1 | contig 12742 bp, 7 predicted proteins | sample 3monthpyrite_MG_FD_204941 | JGI IMG/M metagenome (GOLD analysis project Ga0316205, IMG submission 204941) | Microbial mat bacterial communities from mineral coupon in-situ incubated in ocean water Damariscotta River, Maine, United States -... | ecosystem: Environmental > Aquatic > Marine >... | reverse complement strand
TCGAAATCCAAGACAACGGGCCGGGCATCCCCGAGAAGATGAAAGACAAGATTCTGCAGCCATTCTTTACTACTAAAAAAGGCACACAGGGAACCGGCTTGGGCTTATCAATTACCCATGATATTGTAAAAGCACATGGTGGAACTCTCGAGATTCATTCAGTAGAATCTGAAATAACAAGCTTCAAGATCATTATTTAATTCCAAAATCTATGAAAACTCATTGTTCAATTATTAAGTCCTTTGTTTTACTTCTTTTTGTTGGAATATTTTCCGGGACGCAAACACTTTCTCATGCCCAGATATTTAATCACCTTACCCCCAGAGATGGAATTACAGGTGGTTATATAAACTCTATTGTTGAAGATAGTAAAGGATTTTTATGGATTGCTTCCAATACCGGACTGGATAAATATAACGGCTACGAATTCGAAAACTTTAGAGCTGATAATGATGATAGCACAACTATTTCTGATTCAAGAGTTCTTGATGTGCTGGAATATGATGAAACCACTTTCTTTATAGCCACCCAAGCCGGAATAGATATCTTGAATCCAGCTACAAAACACGCACGCAGGGTCTCGTTTGATGACACTACCACAAACTTCAATCTAGTGTTTAAATTAGCATTAGAAAATGAACATTCACTTTGGGCAGGTGTAGGCAATGGTTTATATCTGATTGATCCTACTAGTTTAGACACAGATAAGCCGGACATACAGTTTTTCAAAAATCCACATTACGATGAAAGTATCCCGTCAACTTTAGGAAATTTAACTTTTACAAACGATAGTACTCTTTGGGTGGGCACAAACTCAGGGATGTTCATTTTTGATATCCCATCCAAAACTTTTAGGCAACCCACCGAAACTACAAGCAAAGCAGCCAAGGTTGTACAAAGTTCTGTATGGAAGATATTGAAATCCTTTTCGGGTGATATTTTTATAGCCGCTGATTCCGGAATTGCCGTGCAACGAAGGGGAGAAACGGTTATTGATGTCATCACAGAATTAGGTGAATTAACAGAAAGTGAAATAAAACTAGCAGGCTTTCAAACCATATCTGAGGATGCCGAAGGTACCTTGTGGATGGGTTCGGGGCTTAACGGGGCTTTAAGTTGGAATCAAACCACCAATGAAATTACCCATTATCGAGCCGATGATGATGATGAAAACTCTATCCAATCGGATGATGTGCATCTTATTTTTACAGGGAATCAAAACGAAGTCTGGTTTGGGTACCATAATTTGGGTTTGAGTTTGATGTATGACCGATCGTGGAATTATACCATAGAACAACCCTTTCCCGAATTGGAAAAAGGTGCAACTGAAAATGGAGTATTTGGGGTTAAGGAAGATAAAGATGGAAACCTATGGTTGGGCACCGCCGCTGGACTAGTTTATATGCCAATTAATACTAACCAGAAAAGATTAATTCAGCTTAAAGACAGTTCAAATTCAGTTTATACCTTAATAATTGTTGAAAATGAAATATTTGGTATTACTAGCCTAAATGAAGCACAGACGCTGTTTCAATTCAATATCGAATCAGAAGAATTTCAATTTTTTGAGAACCCACTTGGTGTTGAACCAGTAACATTCTTACTAAATAGAAGTGGTGATAACATACTATTTCCGTCAAATGACACTGATATACTTGGTTTTGATACGGTAAATAAACAATTTTACCAAAAACCAATTCCTCAGCTAGCTGAAAATAATATTGAAAGCGAAATTGAATTCAGTGCACCATTAAAAGATATTGATGATAATATTTTTGTAATTAAACTACAGTTTATTCAAGAGGAACAGCGCTTAGACATACAGTATTTTAGTTATGATTCTAATTCGGATGAATTCACAAAATCCCCCGCTGTACAACCAGCCGGCAGCAACGATTTCGCTATACCAAATATGTCTCGTACTGAATCTGGAATTGTTTATATAAACCTAGACAGAGGCTTACTTAAACAAAATATGATTTCTGGTGAGTCTGAGTTTTTGTTTGAATCTGAAGCAGGGATTCTGTCTGAGTCGAATGACTTAATGATTGAAGATAACGATGGATATTTCTGGACGAATAACTCAACGGGAATTATGCGACTTGATCCCGTTACAGAGAGTATATCCTATTTTGAATTAGAGAATGATCGCTTTGATTGGTACGGGGAAAATATAATGTTAGATAATGGAGATTTAATATTTCCCGGCTCCAATGGTCTTCTTCGGTTCAACCCCGATCAACTTCAGGAAGAAGATCCCATATCAAGCATCCAAATTAATAGTCTTCAAACGGGTGATGAGAAGATTAACACGCTCTATGAAAATCATAAAAACCTGCGTATCGAAAGCTCAAATAATAACATTTCGTTTTTATACACGGGTATTAATTACAAAGAACCTGCATTTACCAAATATCGATATAAATTAGAAGGCTATAGTGACGACTGGAATGTAGTTGGTACACAACGCAATGTATTTATTCCGAATTTACCGCCGGCTGATTACAACTTTCAGGTTCAGGCTGCTTCCCGTTTTGGTGGATTTACAGGCCCCATAGCTGCGGTCAAATTTACCGTCTTACCTCCTGTTTGGCGCACTATCCCCGCTTACATTTTATACTTCTTGATTTTAGTTGGTAGTGTTGTCTCCGTTGACCGCTTTCAAAGAAAGAGATTGATCCGTTTGGCAAGAGAAAAATCACGAGAAAAAGAATTGGAACAAGCTCGAGAAATTGAAAAAGCTTATACCAATTTACAAGCCGCACAAGATCAACTCGTTCAGCAAGAAAAACTCGCCTCCCTCGGCCAACTTACCGCTGGTATCGCTCATGAGATCAAAAACCCGCTCAATTTTGTGAACAATTTCTCAGATTTGTCGATCGAATTACTACAAGAAGCCCGCGAAGAATTGGAAAAAACGCCTGCCGACAGCAAAGAAGCTCTCGAAATTATGAAAGACATTGAGGGAAATCTTAAAAAGATTCATGAACATGGCACTCGGGCTGACTCTATCGTAAAATCTATGTTGCAACACAGTAGAGGCGGTTCCGGGAAACTAGAACCAACTGATTTGAATGCATTGGTTAGCGAATATGTGAATCTTAGTTTTCATGGGATGAGAGCCGGAAAAAACCCAATCAATGTTGATATTGAAGTTGATCTGGATGAATCCATCCCATTAATCCCTTTAATCGGGGAAGATTTTTCGCGGGTTATTATCAATTTATGCAACAATGCATTTGATGCGATGCGTACCAAATTGGGAGATACCGATTATAAACCAAAATTAACAGTTTCAACCAAGTCTTCGAAAAACCAAGTGATAATCGCTGTTGAAGACAACGGCCCCGGTATACCGGAACAATCCAAAGACTTGATCTTACAACCGTTTTTCACCACCAAAAAAGGGACAGAAGGCACAGGTTTAGGTTTGAGTATTTCGAATGACATTATAAAAGCACATCGTGGCAACATAGAAATAGAAACAGAAAAAAATGAGTTCACACGATTCAAAATAAGTTTAACACAATAAGGGAAAAAATGACCAAATTTTTAGTTGTAGATGATGAAAGAGACGTAGAAATGCTGTTTCGACAAAAGTTCAGAAAAGAAATCAGAAATGGATTAATCGAGTTGGAATTTGCCTTTTCCGGTGATGAAGCCATTGAAAAACTTAAAAGTAGTAAACCCCCTGAAGTCGTATATATTTTCTCGGATATTAATATGCCTGGAATGTCGGGCCTTGAATTACTGGAACTGGTAAAAAACGAGTTTCCTACCATTAAAATAAGTATGATATCTGCCTATGGAGACAAAGAAAATATCGATAAGGCTATGGAATCAGGAGCGTCAGGCTTCTTTACCAAACCCATCGATTTCGAATCGCTAAGGGAAGAAGTGTATCAAATCATAGAACAATAAAACGAACTCATTATTTGAATTATGGAGCAACATAGAATTTTAGTGGTCGACGATGAGCCGGATTTACAGATGCTCATTCTTCAGCGTTTCCGCAAGCAAATCAGAAATGACGAATACGAATTTTTCTTTGCTGAAAACGGAGAAGAAGCGCTTGAAATGCTGGATGATACTAAGAACATTTCACTGGTTTTATCCGACATTAACATGCCGAAAATGGATGGTTTGACTCTACTTACCGAAACCCAGAAGCTGGAAAACCCAATGTTTAAAACCATCATTGTTTCTGCCTATGGTGATATGGAAAACATTCGCACCGCCATGAATAGAGGCGCTTTTGATTTTGTGACCAAACCCATCGATTTCACTGATTTGAATGCGACTATAGATAAGACCTTAAAAGAGGTCGGTTTGATAAAAGATGGGATTCAGAACAAAAAGACACTCGAAGCTGTTCAAACAGATTTAGAGACAGCAGCACGTATCCAGAAAAAAATGCTGCCTCAGGAATTCCCTCCTTTTCCACATCGATCAGAATTTAATATTTACGGGGAAATGCATACTGCAAAAGAGGTGGGTGGCGACTTCTTTGATTTCTATCTGTTGGATGAACATCGCTTGGCTTTTGTAATCGGAGATGTATCCGGTAAAGGCGTTCCTGCCTCGTTATATATGGCGGTTTCTAGAACCATGTTAAAAGCCATTGCCTCCCAAATTGATGATCCGGCTGAAATTTTGGATACTGTTAATACTATGTTGATACCTGAAAGTGAACTCACCACTTTTGTAACCGTGTTTTTTGGCATTTTAGATACCCGGACCGGTAAAGTGCGCTATAGCAACGGTGGACACAATTTACCTTACATTGTTCGCAATGGCGGTAGCGTTGAAGAAGTACAAAATACTTCTGGTTTATTACTTGGTAAAATTGAATTCATTGAATATGAAACCAAAGAATTTACACTGGCTCCCGGTGAGAAGATCATGATGTTTACGGATGGAGTTACCGAAGCTGTAGCAGAAGATGAATCGATGTATGAAGAACCACGATTGGAAACTTACCTAGAAAAACATCATACTTATGACAATGAAAAACTAGTACGTGGGTTGATTGTGGATGTACTCAAATTTGTTGGCAAAGCAGATCAATCGGATGACATTACCGTGCTTTCTTTGGAGTATAATTAATATCTCAGTTAGGTCATTCTTGGTGATGTTAGATAATCCGGAGGCTTACGCTGATCCAAAATCATAGGAAACTAGAATCAGCGAAAATCCATAAACCCGATAAATCCACGATTCTGACATTATGTTCTACTTCTTCCACACCTTCCGAACTTTAACAGACCTTCGTGGGAATGACTTTATTCCATATTTCTATCTTTTAGTCATTCATTTGACAACAAAAGATTTTATGAGTTATACATCAAACGAAATGCCTTGAGCTAGTGGCAATTCCGCTCCCCAATTTATCGTATTAGTTTGTCGGCGCATGTATGCTTTCCAGGCATCAGAACCAGACTCGCGACCACCACCGGTTTCTTTCTCACCACCAAAAGCTCCGCCTATTTCCGCACCACTTGTTCCAATATTGATATTGGCGATTCCGCAATCTGATCCTGCGGTACTTAAAAATCCTTCAGCTTCACGCATATTTAGTGTAAACATGGATGAACTCAATCCTTGTTTTACGCCATTTTGGATTGCAATAGCTTCTTCAATGGTTGAGTACTTCATCAAATAAAGAATCGGAGCGAAAGTCTCTTCTTGTACTATTTTATAATGATTCTCAACTTCAGCAAGTGCCGGTGTCACATAATTTCCGGCTTCTTCCAGCACTTCGCCACCACAAATAACTTTACCACCTTCTTTCTTTATTTGCTTCAACGCTGTTTGCATGGTATCAACAGCAAGTTTATCAATTAGTGGACCAACCAAAGTATCCTGCTCTAATGGATCGCCAATAGAAATATTCTCATACATACTAATAAGTCGATTTTTAACCACATCGTAAACAGATTCGTGAATAATTAATCTTCGTGTGCTGGTACAGCGCTGACCACAAGTACCTACTGCCCCAAATACAGTTGCCCGAAGCGACATTTCGATATCCGCATGTTCAGTGATGATAATTGCATTGTTACCACCTAATTCAAGAATGGTTTTCCCTAATCTTCCACCTACTGTTTTAGCAACTTCTTTACCCATTCTGATGGAGCCCGTTGCAGAAATTAGTGGAATTCGTTGGTCTTCTGTCATCCATTCACCCACTTCACGATCACCAGTTACCAAATTGAAAATTCCTTCCGGTAAATTATTTTCTTTTAGCACTTTGGCTACAATTTTTTGGATAGCAACTCCGCATAATGGAGTCTTCTCAGATCCTTTCCAAATCATTACATCGCCACATACAGCAGCAAGCATAGCATTCCAGCTCCAAACTGCCACAGGAAAATTGAATGCTGAAATTATCCCGACTATACCTAACGGATGCCATTGCTCATACATTCTGTGCTCAGGACGTTCACTATGCATCGTTAAACCATATAACTGCCGACTTAGTCCAACAGCAAAATCGCAAATATCGATCATCTCTTGAACTTCGCCTAAACCTTCCTGATGGATTTTACCCATCTCATAAGTCACTAATTTACCAAGCGGCTCTTTGAATTCTCTTAATTTTTGACCAATCTGGCGTACAATTTCACCACGTTGTGGAGCAGGCATGGCTCTCCAAACCAAAAATGCTTCTTCTGCTTTTTCTACCACTACTTCGTACTGTTCTTTTGTAGTGATGCTGACATTCGCAATTTTCTTTCCATCAACCGGAGTGTGGCTCGCAAACACTTTTTTGCTTTCGAAATTCTGTAGCCCTGTGCTCGTTCCTGCATTAACTCCTTCAATGCCAAGCTTCTTTAAAAAATCCATTAAATTTATTTTTTTGATTGGTACTTTTGGGGCAAGAAGATAGCTATTTCGTAAATTGTTTTGTTCTTTTTTATAATGGTCAGAAAATCAATCATGGGATGAAAAACACCTCGCAAGCACAAATCACTTTAATTAGAAAACTTAAACAGCGTAAACATCGAATGCTGGAAGGGAGATTTCTGATAGAAGGCCACAGAGCTATTGATCAGGTACTTAAAAACGGCGTTTTAGATGTTGAAGCCATATTTATTAATGCTAGTAAACTTGATCATTTTGCAGGCATCAGCAACAAGCACCATTTGGTTGACCCAGGCACATTTAAGACACTATCAGATACTGAAACTCCACAAGGTATATTGGCGGTTTGTAAAATGCCTGAGCCTACTTCGATTGAGAATATTGCTAATGAATCGGGTGTAATAATTGCCTGTGATGCAATACAAGATCCCGGTAACATGGGCACAATCAGTAGATCATCGGTTTGGTATGGTGCAAGCGCCTTGCTTCTTGGTACAGGTTCGGTCGATATTTTCAATCCAAAAGTTGTACGCAGTACTGCAGGAGCAACCGGTATAATTCCATGTTGTAATTGTGATTTAGTTGATGCGTGTGAAGTTTTAGCCGAACATGGGTGGGATATTTTCTTGCTTGATGGTAATGATGGTGCAACGTCAATCCTCGATCAATCATTAAATGGAAAAACTGTGCTTATAGTCGGAAATGAAGCCAATGGAATTTCTGATTCACTTAGAAAGAAAAATTTTAAGCGAGTGCTACTACCATCAAAATCACCTCAAATGTATGTTGAGAGTTTAAATGCAGGGGTTGCAGTTAGTATTGCCCTAGCTATTGTGAACAACTAAGTTGATAACTATGATCAATATTGCCTTTAGATTACGCACTGAAAAATTCTGCCATTAGTTTTCCACACCCGTTGCATCTGGATGTGGCTTTGATTTAATTCTATAAGTTCTTTTACATCATCTACAAACCGGCGGTTACGCTTTTTCTTAAACCCATTTGCCCATGCCGAGAAAGAAATCGAAGAAAATATTTGTACTCGATACCTCAGTTCTTTTATATGATTACGAAGCAGTCAGAAATTTTGAAAAAAACGATGTTGCAATACCTATAACGGTCTTAGAAGAGATCGACACCTTTAAAAAAGGAAATACTGTTACCAATTTACATGCCCGCGAATTTATTCGTTATTTAGATGGTATTTCTGACGCTAATCTTCTTCAGGATTGGATTCCTTTAAATGGTCGAAGCCATGGTATGCTGAAGGTTATCAGTAATGGTGGCGATCACATTGATGCGAATAAAGTTTTCGGGTCTAAAAAAAATGACCATGATATCCTGAATGCAGCCCTTCGATTAAAATCAGAGAATGTAAATGAGCGTGTTATACTGGTTTCCAAAGACATCAACTTGCGATTAAAAGCCCGTGCATTGAATATTGAAGCCGAGGATTATGAAACGGTTCGCGTGAAGGACATCGAAAAGCTTTACAAAGGAAAAACAGAGCTTATGTTGGAAGACCCTGCCATCATCAGCAAGTTTTACGAAAAGAACAAAATTCGACCTAAAGAGCTCATGGAAGTGAAACCGCCTTGTAATCATTATTATTTGATGAAAAGCCACGGAGCCTCTGCTTTAGGTTATTATAATGCGAAGACAAAATACATTGAAGGGATTGATACCCTTAATGCTTATGGGATTATTCCAAGAAATGCAGAGCAAAACTTTGCACTTCATGCATTAATGAATCCCGAAATCAAACTTTGTACCATAACCGGAGCCGCCGGAACAGGTAAAACACTTCTTGCGTTGGCAAGCGCATTAGAACAACGAAGTGAGTACAAACAAATTTATCTGGCACGACCCATTGTTCCACTTAGTAACCGTGATATTGGGTATTTACCCGGTGATGCAAGTCAGAAGATCGATCCATATATGCAGCCACTTTGGGATAATTTGAGCTTTATCAAGAATCAGTTTAAAGAAAATAGTAAGCAGCACAAGAAAGTGGATGAGATGGTGCAAACTGAAAAACTTCGAATTGTTCCACTCGCTTACATTCGGGGACGTAGTTTATCCAATGTAATTTTTATTGTGGATGAAGCGCAAAACTTGACACCGCACGAGATTAAAACCATCATCACACGTGCCGGAGAAAATACAAAGATCGTATTTACCGGGGATATTTTTCAGATTGACACCCCGTATCTGGATGCCGAAAGTAATGGTCTCTCATATTTAGTGGATCGTTTACATGATAATCAAATTTACGCACACGTTAACCTCGAACGCGGCGAACGTTCTGAGTTGGCAAATGTGGCAAGTAAGTTGTTGTAAAGTAAATACTTTTTATGGCATCTATAAGTCCATCTAATCTCGTCATAACCACCCATGTATTTAAACTCCAGACCTAGTGGGCCTGACCTGAAACTGAATTTTGATCGTCGAAATTGTAGTATAAGATATTGTACTTAGAAATCGGTTGGCTTCCACTAGAATCCTGCAACATTCTATTACCGAATTTTGTTACCACATTTCCATCCCTACTAAAAGAACTAACATTATTTTTAAGGAAACGGGTAAACAGTATTTAATTTATTTTAAGGCAGCCTGCGGGTAAACAAGTTCAGATTGACTGCTCGGGGCGCTCTGAGTTTGAGGACGCTGCTACAAAGTTGCCACATTATTTAACGCAACTTCCTGATAAATTACATCTAAGAGAAAATTTTTCAGTTAGATATTTTCACCGAATCTCCTTTTCATATATCTAGCCTAGCACTCAGCATTATCAGACTATGAATCATCGGAATTTTCGACTATTACTATTACTTGCATTGATTTTCCCTTCACTATTATTTGCACAACAACAAAATAATTATGCAAAGCTTAATCAGCTTGGATTCTACCCAAATAACCAAAAGCTTGCTATTACACCTTCAACATCTGCAACCACCTATAATATACGAGAAGCAGAAACGGGTAATATTGTTTACTTCGGTGAATTAGAAACAGGCGGATTTTATAGCTTTAGTGGAGAAACCGTAAAAATTGCAAACTTTACTGATTTTACTCGCCATGGGACTTTTGTTGTAGGCATTGATGGTGGCGGGCAATCTTTTCCTTTTGAAATTGGTAATAATCAATTTGAGGAGCTTAATAAAGCCCTTATTAAGGCTTTGTATTACAATCGTGCGTCAATAACGCTTGAAGAAGAACATGCTGGTAAATGGTTCAGAACGGAAGGTCAATCTGATAATCAAGTAATTATTCACCCAAGTGCAGCAACCGCTGCCCGACCGGCCGGTTCTTCCATTTCTTCACCGGGTGGTTGGTATGATGCCGGTGACTTTAACAAATATATAGTCCCGATTTCATCAAGTATTAGCCACCTTTTAACTGCTTATGAACACTTTGAATCATATTTTTCTACGCAAAATTTAACCATTCCTGAAAGTGCAAATGCTGTGCCTGATATTCTAGATGAAGCCAGATATGCTTTAGAATGGATGCTAACTATGCAAGATCCGAATGACGGTGGGGTTTATCATAAACTTACCTATGCGAACTTTCAAGCCAACGTAATGCCGAATGTTCCAAATAATTCAAGATATGTAGTTCAGAAAGGAACTGCAGCCACATTAGATTTTTCAGCTGTGATGGCACAGGCTTCCAGAGTGTTTGCATCTTTTGATGAAAATTTCTCAACTCAAACATTGAACGCTTCTATTGCAGCTTATAATTGGGCACTAGCCAATCCCAATGTTCGGTACAATCAAAACACTATGAATTCCCAATATGATCCTGATATAAGCACCGGAGAATATGGCGATTCAAACTTTAGTGATGAGTTATTCTGGGCAAGATCAGAACTTTATGTCACCACAAATAACGATCAATATTATCCTGATAATGGTTGGAGTGGTGTTGGGACTTCCGGTTGGGGAAATGTACAGGCTCTTGGACTATTCACATTAGTTCACCATAGAAAAGAGTTAACAAGTATTGGACTTGCAGATACCAGTTCTACTAAAAATGCCGTGGTAAATGCGTTTGAATGGTATGTAAATGATTCGAAAACCGCTCCATATCGATCTCCGTTCGGCTTACAAAGCCGTCAATTCGGTTGGGGTTCAAACGGTGGAGCAGGAAATTTGGGAATGGGAATTTTGATGGCCTTTCAAATAACAGGTGAATCAAAATTTTATGAAGGTGCCATCGATGTGATGGATTATTTACTCGGCAGAAATGCAGTAGCGTATAGTTATGTAACCGGATTTGGCGATCAAACACCTTTGAGAATTCATCATCGGCAATCGGAAGCTGATAATGTTGCGGAACCGGTACCCGGTTGGGTTGCCGGTGGAGCAAATCCAGGAAACCAAAATCAGGATTGTGGTGTTTCTGCATACAAATCTACGCTGCCGGCACTTTCATATTTAGACAGTTACTGTAGCTATTCAACTAACGAAATTACGACTTATTGGAATTCACCTTTCGTATTTCTAACAGCAGCAATCGAAGTGTATACAGAAGATGTGGTTGCCTCAAATCCCCTTCCAATTCGATTTACTGCTCCAAATAGTAAAGAGAATTATCAAGTTGGCGACACGCTTAGTATCGCTTGGGAGTTAGATGGAGTGCCGTCTGTAAATTTGTATTACAAGAATTACTCAAGCGATGATTATACGTTACTTGCTTCAAATTTAGAGGCTTCAACCAATTCATTTGAAGGGTTCACTATCCCAAATGTACCGGGTGACTCATTACTTTTTAAATTAGAGGGTGTAGCTGATAATTCTGTTATTGGATATTCCGGCATTATTCGAATTGCCGCCATTAGAGAATTCACTGATTTTAATGTTGAAGTTACAAGTGGAAACGCTTTTCTGCCAGGTGAATTATTAACCATTACATGGAATGCAAATGTAGTTAGAAATGCTCATCTCTTCTATCGCCTTAGTTCAACACCAGACTTTTCATTTCTGGGTATTAATCTTCCGGCTAAAGATGGTTCTTATACACTTTTTAATGTTCCTGATGCCCCCGGAGATTCATTGATTTTTAAATTGGTAGATGCAGATATTGACTCTATTCTAATTCTCTCAAACCCAATTGAGATTGCAACTCCGGTAAAAAATGAACTTGATGAAGTTACTCCAAGCTCATTTTTGCTTTCTCAAAATTACCCAAATCCTTTTAATCCAAGTACTCAAATTAGCTTTCAAATTCCATCAGATAGCTTTGTGACCCTCTCTGTTTTTGATGTTACCGGGCGAGAAGTTGCGCGATTGGTTGACAGACACATGCCAATGGGCAATCATCAGGTTTTATTTGATGCAGCTGAACTTTCTAGTGGAATCTACATTTATCAGTTAAATACAGACGCCTTTATATCTACAAAAAAAATGATGCTGATTAAATAATAACCAGCAATTTATGCCTTGTTAAAAGCTTTGAACCAACGTTCAAACAGATTACCCTTCAGACCGATAAACTCCAATCAATTCGAAAACGCGTATTGATCTAAATACGCTTCCGCATGTTCCGGTTGAAGATGCTCAACCAAATATCGGGTTCTTAGCTTTGTATAGTGCTGGCCATGAGCACCTCGTATTCCATGGCGATTTCCGGGATAAAACATTACATCAAAATCTTTGTCAGCAAGAATCAGAGCATTTATCAACATGATGGAATTTTGTGGATGCACATTGTTGTCGATGGTTCCGTGAATGATCAATAAATTACCTTTCAAGTTTTCAGCGTATGTCATCGCTGATCCTTCATCGTAGCCTGCCTTATTTCTTTGAGGAGTGTCCATATACCGTTCTGTGTAAATAGTATCATAGCTACGCCAATCAGAAACAGGAGCGCCTGA
>Ga0316205_10004222_pt1 | contig 12747 bp, 20 predicted proteins | sample 3monthpyrite_MG_FD_204941 | JGI IMG/M metagenome (GOLD analysis project Ga0316205, IMG submission 204941) | Microbial mat bacterial communities from mineral coupon in-situ incubated in ocean water Damariscotta River, Maine, United States -... | ecosystem: Environmental > Aquatic > Marine >... | reverse complement strand
AAAAAGACTCTGATGGGATAGTTTCATAAACATAGTCCAAAGCTAAAGCCTCGGTTATATCTTCTACCGCTTCACTCGCTTTTAATACAATCATCTGCGCTACCACTTGAGGCGGTGTAAACAATGTCAAACGAGACTCAGCCATTAAATAACATAAAGGCATAATCACATCATCAGGCACAGCCGTATCTTCCCAACTTACCAAATGCTTATTATATAAAATAGCCTTAACTTGGTCATAGGCTTCTTCTATAGTCGTTGTGTCGTTTGTTTCTGGTGTTGCGTCACCATCTACCGCGCGAAGCATTTGAAGGGCTTGGAGGCCGCACTCAGTCTTTGTTTTGCTCATCTACTTTAACCTTTTTAGCTTTTGCTTTAGGTTTAACTACTTCTGTGCAGATAGTGAAATAAGGGCTATTTTTTAGCTTATTCGCTATTGCTAAATCTTGTACTTCTGTTGCCTTGCCTTCTTCAAAATCAATACCATATTTATTCAGTATCTTTGGCAAGCCTTCAATTGATTTGTATTTAAATTTCATAATTATTACCTTAAAGGCAGAGCGTCCTTGCTCTTACATTAAGTCCTAGTCAAGTGCTGACGCTGTATAAACTGTCACCATGCCATGATCGACATTAGTGTCAAATTGCAGTTTTTCAGTGCCTCGGAACTCCTCACAGCCAAAGCCTTTAACAAAGCCATAGTCGCGAGTATCAGTAGTTGTTTTCATACGCTTACCGTATGCAACACCGATTGCTTGAGCGCCCATCAAGAAGTTAACACCTACACGCGCACTAGAAGCGCCTGCCGTATTAAGGCCGTCTGCTGTAGCACCTGCGCCCCATTTACCAGTAGTAGCCGTATCAATCGCGGTTGCAATTTCAGGTACTTCGCGGCAAATAACACCATCCCAAATAATATCGCCAGCTTTGAAAAGAGGGTTATTAGCGCCTCGTGCTAGTGCGTCACGTTGTGCTGATTGGATTGTACTATCAGCGCGTAAGTCACGCATTGCATAAGGGTCACAGAACATAACATACCATTCTTCACTGCCATTAACACGAATAGGCTTAATAGCAGGGCTTGCTGTGCGAGCCTTACGACGAGCTAAACTAACAACCGCTGCTGATAACTTATCATCTGCTGCTGTAATCTGTAGCAAGTGAGCCGTATGATCGCCTGCGTTAGTTGTGCCAACATACATTACACGGTCAAGGTTAGCTGCTGCCCATGTGTCATGATTAGCTGCCGTAGCATCTTCATAATTAGCTACACCAAAGTGACAAGCATCAAGAATATCATCACGTAATAAATCCATAGCCCAGTTTTTAAGCTGGGTACGGCCTGCTTCTTTAATATCGAAAGCAGATACTTGATCTTCAAAGTTATTAATAACAAAAGCGTTACGAATAACAGAGATAGTTACCTGATGGCCTGCGTCATCTAATGCTTCTTCATTGCCTTCTAATGTGCCTGTGCCTTGATTAGCACCTGACATCTTAGAAACTAAGCTAAATGTAATTGCATCAGCAGGCTTCTTGGTTAAATCTTCATTAACCTGAATTGCTGAGTTTTCAGTCGTACCCATATAAGAACTAAATTGTGATTCACGGGTATATTCTAGGAACGCTTTATCATCCCATGCTTTTGCTCTATTCGCTGTTGCGATTGTTGTTGCAGTCATTGTCTTTCTCCAAAGTAACCTTAGCTACTAAATATTTTACTTAATGGCGTTACTCCGCCCCATTCGGGTTGAGTATTGCCGCCTTTTGCTGTTGTGTTAGAGAGTGACTGTGGTAAAGCGTTGCTAATAGCCTTTTCAGTTGCCGCATTTGCTTTTTCAGCATACTCAGCTTCTAATTTGGCTCTTAATTCAACCTCGATCTTAGCCTTTAAATCATCAACACTATTAACGCCTTTAAACTCGTTATGTGTCTTAGCCTGTTGATAAACAAACTCATAAGGGTCTGGCTGTGCATTGGCTTGAGTCATTAAATCAGGGTTACTTGCGGCCATCTCATCGAAGAAAACTGTTTTCATGTCTTCAAAGTCTTCATGTCGTAGCTTTGCCTGCGCTTCTGACATATTCAATAGTCGCTCATTAAACTCGTATCTAATGTTGTTATCGCCATGCGCTATAGCTTCATCAGGGTTTACAAATGCGTCAGGTGTTTCCACTGGCTTCTGTAAATTATCTAATTGTGACTGTAGTGCCTGCCTTTTTGCTCGTTCATCCAAAGCCATTGCTTTAAATGCGTTAGCCTCTTTGCTTGCGTCTTGCGTTTCAGCCGTTGGCGCTGCTACTTCTTCAACCGTTTCATCTGCTGCAACTTCTTCATCAACTTGTTCAGGTTCAGCCGTAGCTGTGGTTTCCTCAACATCATCAACAATTACATCGTTAGCTTCTGAACTATCTGCAAAAACCTCACTTAAAGGTGTATGATCTTCTTCACTCATTTTCTCTCTCCTAAACGCCCTTCAAAGATGGCGGCTCTATTAATCGCCCGATATGCGGCGGCCATTGCGATTACTCGCGGGTTATAACTTTACGCCTTGGCGTAATTGCTCATTTTCTATATTCGTTTGTATTGCTTCCTGCTCATTCTTACGCGCTTGAGCTTGTTGATTCAATGCGCTTGCTCCGTCTTTCTCGGCTGCTGCTGCTACTGCCTCAGCCTGTAACTGTGCGAAGTTCTGAGCTTGTTGCGCTTGTGCCTCTGCTGCTTGTTGTGCTGCCTGTTGCTCTGCCTCTGACGCGCCCTCAATAGTTTTAAGCATCTCTTGCTTATTGCGTAGATTAGATGCCTGAATGTAGTCTTTCTTATCGAATACAACACCAACTCCCGCTAAGTCTATTAAGTTTCTAAATTCTTCTTGCTGCTGCGTTACAACATCAGGCGAATCTTCAATGATAATATCAACATCTATATCAGCAACTTTGTTATCAACTCTTGAAACCATCTGTAAGCGTGGGTCTTGTTGGAACTCTTGCCCAATCTCACCGCCTTCTTCTTCAATAGCTTCTGCTACCGTTACATTTCTATTTAACCCTACAAATCTTTGATTCTGCTCATCATCTGTAACACGAATCCATCTTTCTTCTGTCCAAAATTGTCTAACACGATTCCACCAAGCATTGTAAACACGCTTCTCAAATTGACGCTTGCCATCTGCTAATGGGTTAATCTCAATCTGTTGACCATTTTGCATAGCAATGATTGCGCGGCCTGATTGACCCTCGCCACCTGCTGCGCCTTGGAATTGACTAGAGCCGTTTTGTAATGCTGATTGTTTAGCTTCTTGAAGTAATTGGAATTGACCTTGAGCCATATCACCCGTTGGCAATACCCCGAAGTCTCTATTTAATTCAGCGTTACCGTTTAACTCTATATGTCCGTCAGGTTTAGCTAATTCTCGCTTCTGTGCTGATATGCCATCAGGGAAAGCGCGACTATTACCAAATGTCTGACGCTGGCTAACCAAGTGAACCATCTTAGACTCACGATGATTAATACCGTCTTGTATCTCGATCATAAAGCGCGGCTCACCATAACGGTTGCCATTACGATCAACATAAGCCGATTGCATAATCATGCCGTTTTCAGGCTTGCCATCTTCATCTAACCAAGGCGACTTAATCGGGTCTACTAAGAAGCCTGATTTAGTGTAAAAAGCTAAATGCCATTCACCCTTATGCTTGAAATACTCTTGGCATATCCTTACGCGCTTCTTTTTACCGTCTACCCATTTACTTGAGGGCTTATCGTCAAATGTCTCTGATTCATCACCTGACATAGCATTGTCTATAACATCGGCTGAATCAGGGAAGTTTGCTTTAATTGTGTCTACATCATCCCAAATTACAATACCTGTAAAGGATGCGTCACTGAAATCACTATTGCGAGAATGTATATCCCAAAATAATCTATCCCACTGTATATGCTGTGTTTGTATCTCACGCTTTTTGTCTTTGCTTACTAATACTTCAACCGCGCCAGTTCCCTCAACTATATAGTTATCCCAAAAAGCAGAACGAGCTACATCAAAATCAGCATTGTCTGCTATGTATCTTAATGCGTCTGTGGCTGCTGCCGCATCATCTTCATGCTTAGGTGTACGAGGATAGGCTTTAGGGTCTGTACGTATTTGACGCTCATAACCACGCAAGAAATTCATCTTCTTACGGATTACGTTATTAACTGATGGCTGTTGTTTACGCGCTTTAAGGGTATCTATTTCTTTTTGTGACCATTGAATGTGATCATTATAATCACGGTCGCGCTCGCACAGGCTCCTGCTTTCCTGTGTGTTTGATATGAAGTCTTCAAAGTGTGAAACTAAGAGACTATGTAAATCTTCTGTACTATCGGCCTTTTTAGGCATTGCTTGATGTCCTCACGACATTAAGTATTTAATATATTCTAATTCATTATATCACAGTTAATCAAGTACGCCATCCATCCTCTTCATCACTGTCTCTAAATGCTCTATCCCATCTATCTTTGTTCTTGTCTTGTTTCTTTGGTGGTGATATTTCATAAACCTTGTCAATCAATCTACCCATCAATCCACATACATCAACTTTATCATCGAATGCGCCTGCCGGAAACTTAACCAGCTGTCTAATTAATTCCTCACCCCATTCACATGATGGAATATAAACCATGCCAAGCCTTACCATTGCTTGAAATGATCGAGCATTAGTAGCTTTGTCACCTACATGACTCATAGGCTCTAAATCAATATAGACTCCTCTTTGTCTTGAGCGTTTGTTTAACCAAGGTGCAACGGCTCGTTTAATCTGCCCTACCTCTGCACCCCATATAACAGGGCTATGCTTATCCGTTAAATCAAGTAGATCATCAACCCAAACATCGCTTTCTGATTGGCAACTAATCCAATCTAATAAATACAAATTACCTTCTGAACATAATCCCGCCACGCCTTGCTCTGTAAAGTCACCGCCTCCATCAGTTACAGCGTAATCACTTGCGCCAAACTTAGTAATGTATTTAGGCTCATCACCTAATGGATAACGCTTAAAATCTTCACGCTTAAAGTATGTACCAGAATCCGGAGCGGGTCGTTGCTGGTATAAAGCCGCCCATGTTCTAATATCTGACCTTTCAACCGCTTTTTTTGTCTCCTCCCAAAACTCAGGAGTAAACCAATCAGGCCACAACCATTCGCCAGCTTTACGGCCTAACGGGTCGTTCTTGCCTTCTTCTGCTTGAGCCTGTAAAGATATAACATGCCATTCTTTGCCATCAGTTCCTTCAAATACACCGCTTTCACCATCCCAATCAGGCGGTAATAGTCTGCCTGATAGATCATCTTCTACCCATCGAGTTTGTATGATAACCTGAGCCGCATTAGGCTTGAGTCGTGTTAGATAGTCTGTATTGTACCAATTCCACGCATCATCTTTAATCGTTGCGCTGTCTGCTTCCTTTCTACCTTTAACAGGGTCATCAATAATACCTAAGTCTGCTCTACGGCCTGTAATGCCACCGCCAACACCTACAGCAAAGTAATTACCGCCCTCTGCTGTTTCCCATTGACCACGCGCTTTCTGATCTTCTGATAGCGTTAGTTTAGGAAATATGTTTTTATATTTGGTCTTTTCTAGGTTGTTACGGATTGTTCTACCAAATGATACCGCTAAATCACCGCTATACGATGAACAGATAATAGACTTCTTGCCCATTCTGCCTAGATAATAACTTGGAAATCGTTTACTGGTATAAGTCGACTTTGCGCTACCCGCTGGCATGAATACCATTAGGTTTCTAATCTCTCCATCAATAACCTTATCCAAGGCTTCACAGAGTATTTTATGATGTGCTGCGGGTGGTTCGTCTGGCTCTACATATTCACAGTATTTAGTGAAGCTCTGTCTTGCTTGCCTTCTTCTTAGAACTTCCTGCGCTGCCTCTTGTGGCGATAGCGATGAGCTGCTCATCTGTAAGTTGGCTTGCATCGTTTACCTCCACTTTCTGATTTATGTCCTTCTTATCCGATTGACGAAGGTATTGTTTACCCAACCAAATAAGCATAGTTGTATTGCCTTCTTCTAATGCTTTCCACTGTTTACGCCTTAATGACATGCAGCCTTTATTCATTCCAGTTTTATAGATACCGCAAAACTCTTCATCTCTTTGCAATGTATCTACGCTGCAACCAAGGTATGATGCTATCTCTTCTTGTGTGCATTGTAGCCCTGCCAGCTTTTCTACCTGATCATAATCTATCTTAAACTTAGGTCTGCCACCTGCCATTAGCTTTCACCTTCTAAGCTATTATAAGTCTCATTAGTTGATTCTAATATAGCGTCTTTGCCTGTAAAGTCTTGATAGCGTTTAATGATTACATCTACATATTTAGAGTCTAGTTCCATTAAGCGAGCATTGCGGTTAGTTTTCTCACAAGCGATTAGTGTTGAGCCTGCGCCTCCAAATAAATCCATAACAACGCCGCCTGAATTAGAAGAAAACCCAATAGCTTTCTCGACTAACTCAATAGGTTTCATTGTTGGGTGCAAATCATTTTTTCTTGTTCTGTCTATATTCCATACATCATCTTCCGAATATTCTTTTCCGTAAAAAAAATTATTAAAATACCCATAAACAATAGGCTCGTATTTTTTCCTAAAATGCCCGCCGCCCATAGGTGATTGGTTTTTATTCCATATAATTATACTTTTCCATTTCATGCCAGCCTCTACTAATGGTTGCAATAGCTCATGTATGCTCTTGCTTGCAAAGCATATATACCAACCACCTACGCAGAACAAAGATATATTACTTATTATTTGATCTATAAACTCTTTAAAATCCTCCATTGATTTATTATCGTTTTCAATATCGTCATGCTGAGAATTAGGAACCTTGTACCCATCCTTCATGGATATGATCTTGCCGTCCTTACTTGTACAGCCCATTGTGCCACCAAAATCTATATTATAAGGCGGGTCAGTAAATACCATGTCAGCCTTATTACCATCCATTAACTGCTCTACAGCATCTATACTCGTGCTATCACCGCACATCAATCTATGGTTTCCCAATATCCAAATATCACCTAGTTTACTAATAGGCTCATCGGGTATCTCAGGCACTTGATCTTCATCAATTAAGCCTTCTACTAGTTTAGGAAACATTGCATCTAATTCGTCTTCATCAAATCCTAATAAATCAATATCGAAGTCTAAATCTTGTAATCCCTCTATTTCTAGCTTTAATAATTCATCGTCCCAGCCTGCATTTAAGGCTAGTTTGTTGTCTGCTATGATATATGCTTTCTTTTGCGTATCTGATAGACCATCAAGCACGATACAAGGCACTTCTTCAATACCTAGTTTATTAGCCGCCATTAATCGGCCATGACCCGCTATGATGCCTTTATCTTCATCTATTAGAATCGGGTTAGTTATACCCCACTCTTTCATAGAGGCGGCTATTTGATTAATTTGATCGTCTGAGTGCGTTCTTGAATTGTTTGCGTATGGGATTAAATCCACAGCATTAAATATTTCGTGCTTGTATTGCGACACTTCCAGCCCCTTTATAAATCTTCTTTAAAATGATCTTTACTAACACGCTTTTTAAATACTGTTTCTTGTTTGTGCATGATAAGCATTAGACTATTATCTTCTTCGAATGCTATTGCATGACCTTGATCATTGAAACAATGTGTTAGCTCTCTCATTGGTAGTTTAGTTTCTGGTAATGAGGTTAAGTCAATATCTTGTTTAGCTTCCATTATTGATAATCCCTATTCCAATCTTGAGTATTGTCTTTAATCATCAGCTTGAATTGAAACTCCATTGTATCACCGTTAGATAATACAACTTGATTAGTGATTAGGTGTATTCCAATATCGCCAGTAATTCTAGCTGTTGCCTTGTAATCTGTATTAGATTCGTTTGATATGGTAGCGCCTGAATCTTCTAGAGCCCAAGTAGAGCTAGATATTGTATTATCGCCTAATCTATTAATCCAATTGACTGTGCGCGTTATAGCTGCGTTTTCTTGCTGCTTTAATATCGCGTTTGTATGTATTGATTGTATTTCGTTTTGATGTGACATAGCAGTATTATAGCACCTTATACCGAAATATACACACTAACACGAAAGCCAACATCTGGATAATTAAATGATAATGAAGAGGCTGCACTCTCCGCATCTTCACGGCTTTCAAATGCACCTATACCGCCTACTGGCATCCAAATTCTATTTAATTGCCTAACCCTTTCCTTGTTGCGATCTTTTGCCTCGATAATAAAAGCCTTTCGCCCTTCTTTTTCACCTAGCAAAAACTCATCTTTATACTCTCTTAGCACTCTAACTAATGGGGGCAACATAAACCCCCCGTTACCAACTACGCTTGAATGATTAAGTGAGTCATAAAGCTGTTTATTACTATTCTTGCAAAAAGTGTTTAGCCTTGATCTCACGGATGGCGGAGTAACGCCTAAAATCTTTGCAACATCACTAATGCGCTCATTGTTGAGTAAAATTCTATCTGCTATCTCTCTATTTTTCATACCTAGCCCCTTATTTTTCATACCTAGCAATTAATCTAATGACTAGTTAGCATTAATCTATTCCATAAATTAACCACCTTAGTCACTGAATCATCATAAATATAGTTGTGACAATCAAAACAGCCGCATTTATATTGTTCATCGGGTCTATGTTCTATTTCTGCATCATGCCCACAATTGCATTTAGCTAGTGGTACATATTCTGATTTTGAGTTATTCATAAGCCTTTTAAATCCATATTAATAGGAATTTCCAAATCGCTTGTATAATCACAGCTCAAAGCTGGCTCACTTCCTATAATCATTATTATTAGTATTAGTGCTATTGATTTCATTTAGTTTACTCATTTATGTTAGCAAGCAGGCAACGGTTAAGTATCAAGAAAACCGACTGTTTTATGTTACCTACTTGCTGAACCTTGGTTATATTAGAATATGCTAAAATGGTATTGAGTCATTGAAATCATCATCTGTCGGTGCTTGCTCATTAACCGCATTAGATTGTCGTTGCTGCTGTGGTGCTTGCTGTTGATTATCATCAGTAAAGATAGACACCATTAACATATCACGCGCCTCTTTGCCTTGTTTAGCCGCCATAACATTTTGCTTGATTAATGCCCCTGCTAAGTTTACAGAAGGGTCAAGCAATATATACTCACCATTGTCATTGTTTAGAATAACGCCAGCCTTTAAATATTCACCTTTGTTTTTGCCTTCTTTGTCTTGATATTCGCCTACTTTAATCACTATTCGTTTTGCCATCTTATTTATCCTTTCTTTATGTTAGTTTTTATTTCTTCTACTAATTCAAAAAACTGTGCTTCACGCTCGATAATCATCTTAAAATTATCTTCACAGTCTGCCTTATTTAATCTAATTACATGTAATCTTTTATCTTGTGGAAAGTCTGCACAGTAACTAATTGAATCTATCCACTCTCTTTCTGTTTTTAGCAAGTTAAAGTGAATCTGCCACTTGTAAGCAGGGTCTATATCTCCTCGCTTAATGTTCGCATAATGAACTGATGATATAACTGACTTGATTTCAATCAATCCATCTTCGCCAACCAATCCATCAGGTGAGCATCCAGCGTTGCCACAATCAAAGAATCCGCCGTTATCAACATCTACAAAATATTGATCTTCATATAGCTCTCTTGCCATTGGTTCTTGCTCATGACCTCGTTGCATGTGTGCATTGCTATAACCATCAACTAATGACCTTTTCCCCGTTAATTGCTCTACGGCTATTTGAACTGCTGCCTTCTTTGCAGGGTCGCCAAACGACTTTCCATAATGCGCCATCATTTTTGAACAGCTTGAACCTGTTATTTTAGCAATACGCATATCAAGCCACTCATCTGTGTTTTGATTTATATCATGAAACTGCATTAGCTTGCTCAATCAATATTGTTTCATTTTCTGGCGTTATATCCATGCGCTTTTTAACCGCGTCTAGGTTCTTATCTCGCTTATAAGCCTTTATTGCGTTATCCCAAGCATTTGTCCCTTGCGTCAATTGCTGCCTTTCTGCGGGCTTATCTGGGTGAATCCTGACGCCACTAACAATATCTCTGCCAAATTGTACAGCGCCATCAATATATAGCTTAACTTTAATATTAGACCAGTCATCAATAAACGCGCTCCCGCCTGATAGGTTTTTCATTATTTTAGAGTTACCCGCGTTTAATACGAGTGGCTTAATGTTTTCAGCAAAATAAGCAATATTAAAATCACCTTTCTTGCCAGCTACACGAACCCCAAATTCTTGCTTTACGTGTGATATTGTAAAAACAAGATTATGACCAGCCTCGATAAAATCTTCTAAATCAGCTACGCCTAAATGGTCGCTTTTAAAAACCTTTCTGTAATGTGTTTTTTTGCTCATAAATCCCCCTAAAATACTTTGCTTCGAGCTATCTCTTGGATAGTCTCGCTGTATGTGTCAGTAAAAATACCTAGCTGCTCATCTGTCAGTGGTGTGCCGTCTTTAAATTCAGCATAACTACAAAATGCGTCTACGCAGTCGGGGTAGTCTTTTTTGTCTACTCCTTCTACTTTGATGGATTCTGTTAGTACATCTCTAAATATATCCATCACTCATCCCCTATTTCACGGTCTTGTAACTGCTTTTCAAACATATCGACATAACTAGGATTAATGGCTTCAATAATGTCTACACCATTAACCCATACACCAATAACGTCAAACTCCTCATTGCATCCAGTGTCTAGCTCTGCTGGAACATAAGTGTATTCAACTGTTACATCTAAACCTTCTAACTTTGATTCTGCCTGCATAACTTTTCCCCTTACTGTTATAGCTAATTATAATGATATAGCGATAAAATACAAGCTATATCTAAATTATTTTATTTATAAAACCTCACTCTTACAACGAATAGAATTAAGCCACATGATTTCCTCTGTATATTCAATATCATCTATATAGCCTATTGAATAGTGCATGTAGTTTAACCAATGACAGTAATCACCACTAAAGGCCGCTATTAGCTTATTGGTGTTGTATGGTGCTATTTGTTCTATTGTGCTTAACATGTTCTACCCCTTACTTTAATTGTTTAAAGAACTATCGATTCTGCTTTGCTCATGACATCATCACTATGATGCTCAATAAACATTTCAGCTAGTTTTACATGGTTATGCTTATTGCATCCTTTACAGTTATGTATCGCTTTCATAATCTCTGTCATATCAGCTATATAATCAGGATTGGATGCTGTCTTGATAATAGAGACATGTAAAACACCATCATCATTCATTAGCTTGTCATGCTCTAAATCAAGTAACTTTTCTTTTTGCTCTGCTTCTCTTTGCTCTTTATTCATTTTTAGTTTCCTTTGTGGTTTACCTGAATATATACCTTATTCTGATAAATGCAAGTATATTTTAAATTATTTTATTTAGCCATTACCTTTGCATCTCTAAGCCTGTCTGCTTTGCCTATCAATGCTCCGTTTGTAAATAATATAAACTTGTTTCTTGCTTTGTATATCTCATGCTTGCCGTCTTTGCTCTTAGCTATGTTGTTTTTTATTTGACCCCATTTATTCATCAATTTCATCCTCAATTAACTTTCCAAGTCTTTCCCAAATAAAGTTACTAATATCTACAACTCCATCAGTTCCGCGCATTTTTAAATCATCACGAATCAACACTAATAATTCATTGCGTTTATCAATATCGCGAGAATATTGCTTTGATAGCTGCGTATATTTTTCTTTGTAATCACTCATTTTGCCACCTCAAGATTATTTCTCTTTAAGAAGCCCTTTAACGTAATTGGGGTATAGCTTTTATTCCGATACTTTGCTCTGCCAGTAGAAAGCACATAAACTATGCGCCTGCCATTAGTCAGGTATATCGATACTTCTTTCTCCCTTGAGATACTTGGTTTTACAGTGTAAGTAATTCCATCAGCTTCTAGCTGTGCTGTGTTGTCTACTATTGCTTGTTCAAACTTATCCATCTTTATTCTCCTTTGGGTTATATTTCTCTTTTCCAGTGCCATCACATGACCAGCATTCTGGGCTTTCATCGTCGTCGAAATAACCAGTACCATTACATGCTGTACAATCTCTTTGCTTCCATCCCTTAACCTGAGTTTCATAATATTCTATTCTAGATAGCTTTCTTAATTTATAGTCGTCCATCTTTATTCCCCTGTTTTAATTAAATCTTCTTCTGCCATGTGGCAAAATATTCCGCATTGAATATCAACCGTATCATCCATAGGCTTTATGTGCTTAGGTAGGTTTAGCAATGAAACTCTAAACTCCTCACCATCTACCGTATATTTGCAAAGCTTACAGCCAGTCATTAACTCCATCCCTGCCGCCCTATTAAACATTTTAGGAAAGTCTATTTGTATTTTCTTCCAATAAGCCACGCTTGCTGCTTTAACGCATCCCATACAATTATTATTCTTATAACCTAGCTTGTACATTTCAGGCAATTCTATGCCTGCGTTTTCAATCATTGCCAATACATCGCTTTTAGATAATCCTTTATCAATTAATGGTGTAATAACATTTATTTCATTATTCGCATCAATAAATCGATTCAATCTATCTTCTTCTTCGCAAGTATAGCCAAACACATGAATATCATCAGGCTCTTGGAATATCTCTCTCATTTCCTTTTTAAGTAAGCCAGTGCATGGAGCGCCCGCAACTCCGCTCATGTA
>Ga0316205_10004220_pt1 | contig 12750 bp, 10 predicted proteins | sample 3monthpyrite_MG_FD_204941 | JGI IMG/M metagenome (GOLD analysis project Ga0316205, IMG submission 204941) | Microbial mat bacterial communities from mineral coupon in-situ incubated in ocean water Damariscotta River, Maine, United States -... | ecosystem: Environmental > Aquatic > Marine >... | reverse complement strand
CTTCACCTGTCGGCCGGCCCGCTTCATCGGCGGACCGACGTTCCCATCGCTGAGCATCCTGCAACTCACCGTGAACCTCATCGCCCACCTGCGGCAACGGTCCCGTCGGGTCGAGCAAGTGATCGCGCAGCACCGCGTCTGGCCGCACGGGGCGGCGCCCCCTGCCATCCACTGGGGCCAGGACCAGCCAGGACTCCGGGACCAGGCGATCTGGCATGGCTTTCTGCAACGAGACGCCGGCCGCAAGCTCCTCCCCGCCGGTCGCCGCCGAGCGACAGGACACAACAGCGAGGGAGGCGAACAGGGCAGCGATTGCAAACACGGCGCGCGACATGATCTCGAGTCCATTGGAGAAAACGACCCGGCCACCTCAGATCAGGCGACCTCGCCGGCCCACCAAGGAGCCAACTCCCGCCCATGATCGCGCTCCGTCACACCCAGTGAAACCCCCGATCCCGCAAGCGGTTGGATGAACCCACGAACGCCCTGGCCTTGGTACCTTAGCGCCCCCCCATGGAGCCCCCCCATGCAGTGCAATTTCCTGTCACGGAGCGTCTGGGCCGCCATGGCCTTGACGATGTGGAGCCCGATCACAAGCGCTCAGCTCATCGACATCTCTGTGTGCACTGCCACACGCGTCTACAACAACCCGGATCCCCACCCTCCCCAGCGCTGCGCCGTGACGAACACCCCCGGCCCGGCACACATCCCCGAGTGCGCCACCCTCGACCATTTCGGCTCCTCCATCGCCGTCGGGGGCGACTTCAACGGCGACGGGGAAGCAGATGTGATCATCGGCGGCAGCAGCGACCCGACCATCGAGGGCCAGAGCACCCAGGCCTGGCTCTTTCTCGGCTCTGCCAACACACCCGCCCTCAGCATCGACGGTGATGGCCATACCGATCTGTTCGGCGCCTCGCTGTGCTTCGTGCCCGACCTGAACGGCGACGGGAGGGACGAGATCGCTGTGGGGGCCCCCGCCGCGGGAGCCACTGGCCGCGTGTTTCTCTTCTTCGGCGAGACCCTCGACGAGATCTCTGCGGCAGAACGCCGCCCGGCCCTCTCCTCGGCAGACGTCATCCTGCAGGGCAGCCGAGACCACGCTCGCTTCGGCGCAAGTCTGGCCAGCGGCGATATCGACAGTGATGGGCTAGCAGACCTCCTTGTCGGCGCCCCAGGCTGTCGGGCATCAGACCCCTCGGGTTATGCCGGTTCGGTGTCACTGTTCTCGGGCACCAATCTCGCCGGAAAACCACAGGCACCGTCGGCGCCAGACGATGCCAAGGGAGAGATCCCCCACAGCCCTCGTCTGCTCCTGGCCAGCGGGGCTCAACGCATGTGGGCGGGCCTCCTTCCAGGGGATCGCTTCGGCTACAGCGTGACCGCTGCGGGTGATCTCGACGGACAACTCGGCGCAGAGATCCTGGTGGGAGCACCCCAGGTGGACGCCACGGACCTGCAGCGACAGCGTGCGGCAACAGGAAGCGGATACTGCCAGGCCCTGTCGACCCTCTCCGACGCCCCGCTACTCCAGTTCGGCCCTCTCGACAATGACAAGCTGCCGCTTCAGTTCGGCGAGGGCTTCGGCGCAGCAGTGGCGGGCGACCGTGACCTCAACGGCGACGGCGTCCCTGATCTCGTCGTGGGAGCGCCGCTGTTCAGGGCCATCACAGCGGTCAACGACGTGCTCACCGCTGGCCAGGACAACGGCCGCGTGTGGTTCTTCTCAGGCGCAGACGGCCGGCCCTTCTTCGCGAATATGGCCACAGCCGGTGCCCATGCTCAGGGCTCACCGCGACTCGTCTCCATCGACCCCACAGCTCAGCTGGGTTGGTCCCTGGCCTTTGTCGACGACGCCACGGGGGACGGCTTCAGCGATCTCATCGTCGGCGCCCGTGGAGAGTCCAGCGAACCCACAGCCTGCCCCTGGAACCGCAAGCTCCCTGTGGGGGACGCCGTCGCAGGTGCACTCCACGTCGTCGACGGGCGCACAGGCGAGAGCGTCACCCGCATCACCGGCGTCTCCACCCTCGACCTCCTGGGCCAGGCCATCGCCGCCTACGACATGGACGGAGACGGCCTGGCCGAGATCTTCTGCAGCGCGGCCTCCTGGGCACCCAAGGGCAGCCCCCCTTCTCGGCAGGAGCAGGGCCAGGCCTACATGATGCAGGGCTCACACATCGCCAAGCGCTGACGCCGACCGCCCCACCGAAGAGTTCGACGTTCATTCCTCGGTGGACGGTCCCTTCGATCGTCGCCACCGTACGGAGCATGTCCACGACCGAGCTTCCACCACAGGCCGAGATGCTGGCCGCGTTCCTGGCCGGAGACGCTGGCTACGACGGCGTCTTCTTCACCGCGGTGCGCACCACCGGCATCTTCTGCCGACCGTCCTGCAGCGCACGCAAACCCCTGCCCAAGAACGTTGAGTTCTTCGCCAGAAGCAGAGACGCGACCTTCGCGGGTTACCGCCCCTGCAAGCGCTGCCGGCCTCTGCAACTGCCAGGCGCCACACCGGACTGGCTCGCGGATCTGCTCAGGCAGGTCGACGCAACTCCCCACCAGCGCTGGCGAGACGCCGACTTGCGCGCCGCCGGACTGTCCCCCGAACGGGTGCGCCGCTGGTTCCTGGCCCAGCACGGCATGACCTTTCATGCCTACCAGCGAGGCCGTCGGCTAGGCAGGGCCCTCGACCACCTTGGCCAAGGCGGCGACCTCCTGGCCGTGGGCATGAAGGCCGGTTGGGAGTCTGCCAGCGGCTTCGCCACCGCACTCAAGCAGCTGGCTGGGCGTTCCCCAGGACGCTCTCGCGACAAGACAGTGCTGCACGTTGACCGGCTGGCGTCCCCGCTGGGCCCTCTGATCGCGGGTGCCACAGAAGAAGGGCTGTGCCTTCTGGAGTTCGCCGACCGGCCCATGCTCGAGCGACAACTGCAGACGTTGCAACGACGCCTCTCCGCGGTACTCGTCCCCGGGCGCCACACCCACATCGACGCCATGCAGTCCCAACTCGCCGAGTATCTCCACGGCGATCGCCAGCAGTTCGATGTGCCCCTGATCACCCCGGGCACCGAGTGGCAGCAGCAGGTCTGGCGCGCGCTGTGCGAGATCCCCTACGGCGAGACCACCAGCTACGGCGAGCTGGCCAAGCGCCTCGAACGCCCCACCGCTCCCCGGGCCGTGGCCCGAGCCAACGGGGACAACCGCCTGGCCATCGTCATCCCTTGCCACCGCGTCATCGCCGCGGACGGATCCCTCTCTGGCTACGGCGGAGGCAAGTGGCGCAAGCAACGCCTGCTAGAGCTGGAAGGCGCCCTGGACAGTTGAATACGTAGGATACGGCGACTGTCCCGCAGCTGCCGCTCAGGCCAGGCGCTGCTTCCAGACGGCGATCTGCGCCATGACGTTCTGCGGAGACGTGCCACCCGTGGCCGAGCGCGCAGCCACCGCAGCCTCGGCCGTCAAGACCTCGCGCACCGTGGCATCGAAGGCGCTGTGACACTGGGACAGCTCGTCGTCGGTGAGCTCGACCAGATCAACGCCCCGCCCTTCGGCCAGCTTGACCATCGCCCCCACGGCCTCGTGAGCGCTGCGGAAGCTGCAGCCCTTGCGCACCAACCAGTCCGCCGCCTCGGTGGCCAGCAGGTAGCCAGACGGATCATTGACGGCCGCGGCCATGGCGGCCGTGTCGAAGGTCACCTCTCCCAGCATGGCTTCGGTCACCGCCAACATCTCGCCCAGAGTGTCCTCCGCATCGAACAGAACGGGCTTGTCCTCTTGCAGATCCTTGCTGTAACCCAGGGGCAGACCCCGCTGCAGCTCCAACAGGTTCGAGACCGCGTTGGCGACCTTGATGGCCTTGGCTCGCAGCAACTCCGCCCCGTCCGGGTTGCGCTTCTGGGGCATGATCGAGCTGCCCGTCGAGACGCTGTCACCGAGGCGCGCGAAGCCAAACTCCCGGCTACACCACAGCACGAGATCCGCTCCCAGACGAGAGAGGGTCGTGGCGCAGCAGGCCATGGCAGAAGCGAACACCGTGGCATCGCGGCGAGACGACACCGCTTCAAGGCTGTTGGGTGAGGGCGCGGCAAAGCCCAGCTCTCGCGCCGTGAGCGACCGGTCGATGGGAAACGTCGTGCCTGTGCCAGCGCCCGCACCGAGGGGACACTCACGGGGCAGGGACTCCAGCCCCCGCCGATCCTGTTCCAACATCTCGATGTAGGCCAAGAACACGTGGCCCAGCAGCACCGGTTGGGCTCGCTGCAGATGGGTGTAGAACGGCAGCAGCGCCATGCCGTGATCGCTGGCCAGGGACAACAGCACCCGCTGAACGTCGGCCAGCTGTTGCTGCAGCCTGTGGGACGCGTCGACCAGATAGAGCCGCAGATCGGTCGCCACCTGATCGTTGCGGCTCCGTCCCGTGTGCAGGCGCCGCCCATCCTCGCCGATCAGCTCGGTCAGCCGCCGCTCCACGGCCATGTGAATGTCTTCGTCTTCGGGACGATCCTGAAAGAGCCCGGTCTTGAACTCCCCCTCGACCTGACGCAGTCCGGCCACGATGTTGTCCACGCTCGCTGCTGGCAGGATGCCCGTGCGACCGAGCATGACCGCGTGGGCCACCGAGCCCGCGATGTCCACCTTCCAGAGGCGCTTGTCGAAGGCGAAGCTGCGATTGATGGCATGCAGGGCTGGATGAATGCCGCCGACAAAACGTCCCCGAAGCAGGGGCGTGGTCTTCGCGCCGCTCTGGGGCTGTTCGGATGTCTCTGCGGTCTCTCCACGGCTGTCCGGCTTCATGATGCGCTCTCTTCGCTGGCGGCGGATGGGGCCGAACGGTCATCCCGTTGCGCGGCCAGATAGTTCTCGGCGATCTTCGCGTAGGCCTCTGCCGCGGCTTCGACCTGACTCACGGCGACCCACTCGTCGGGCGCGTGGCTGGCGGCAGAGGTCCCCGGCCCCATGACCACCGCGGGGATGTCCCCCAGATGAAACATGTCGGACACGCCACCGAAGCCCCGCACCACTCCGGTGGGGCTCGCCGCGGCGGCCGTGGTCACGATCTCGGCGTCATCCGCGGTGCGCACAGGCAGGTAGCGGTTGCTACGCACCACGACGTCACCGTGCACTGCCGAGCACAACAACGCGAGCAGGCGCTCGTTGTCACACCCGGGCGTGGGCCGGCCGTCGATCTCGAAGGAGCACTCACCGGGCAGCACGTTGGGACGGGTGCCACCGGCGATGACCGTCGCCTGCAGCGTGGGCGGACCCAGCAAGGTGTCGGCGCCGGGGAGCTGCAGCTGTTGCACCGCCAGCACATCCCGAGCCGAGAGTTCTACGGCGTTCACTCCCTCCCAAGGGCGAGACGCGTGGCAAGCGCGTCCTGTCGCCACCACCTTCGCCCGCAGCAGGCCTCGCTGACCTGGGCACACATCCAGACCTGTGGGCTCACCCACGACCGCCGCATCGAACTTGGGCAGATCATGGAGACAGGCTTCTATGCCCTCGCCCCCCGTCTCTTCATCGCAGACGAAGGCCAGCACCAGGCGGCCAGAGAATCGTGAAGGGTGCAGCTGCGCCGCAGCCACTGCCATGGCGGCCACGCTCGACTTGGCGTCGTTGGCGCCCCGACCGAAGACCAGGCCGTCCTGCAACGCACCGTCCCACGGGTCGCGGCTCCAGCCCTCGCCCACAGGGACCACGTCGATGTGTGAGCAGAGCAACAGCCCGCGCTCAGCGCCCTCTGCTGACGGCGCCGTGCCCTCGATGCAGGCCAGCACATTACGCCCGTGAATCGTGGCCGGGATGCCGTGCACATCGAGCCAGTTCGCCAGCGCGTCCCGACACAAGGCCTCGTCGCCCGAGACCGACGGTTGGGACACGAGCAGGCGCAGGAGATCGATGACGGCGCTCATGACCGAACCCTTTCCTCAACCGCACGATCTCGTGCACCATCTGATTGCCGAGACACAAGCGTCCCGCAGCCCTTCTCGGTGAACAGCTCTAGCAGCAACGAACCTGGATCCTTGCCAGAGAGGATGTGACCGCGGTCGACGCCTCCCTCGACCGCGTCGATGAGCGCAGCCATCTTGGGCTTCATCCCCCCGCGGACCGTGCCGTCCTCCTGGGCCGCCTGAGCCTGGGCCAGGGACAGGGACGCCACCAGACTGCTCGGGTCGTCCTTGTCGGCGAGCAGGCCCGGCACATTGGTGAGCAGCAGTAGCTTCGCCGCGCCCAGAGAGCGGGCGAGGATCGAGGCCACGGTGTCCGCGTTGATGTTGAGGATGTTCCCTTCGGCGTCGCTGCCCAGGGACGACACCACGGGGACGTAGCCGTTGTCCATCAGCAACGCCAGCAGCGCGGTGTTGGTGCCGGTGACATCGCCCACCAGACCGAAATCCACCAGGTTCTCTTCGCCCGTGTCTTCGTCGATCACCGTGACGGGGCGACGGCGCTCGGCGTGGAGCAGGTCGCCATCCACACCAGACAGCCCCACCGCCGACACACCCTCAGCCCTCAGCGCCGACAGGATGTCCACGTTGACCTGTCCCGCGAAGACCATCTTGGCCACGTCGAGAGTGGCTTCGTCGGTCACCCGCCGGCCGCCGACCACCCGGGTGGCCATGCCCAGTCGATCGGCCATGGCCGTGGCCTGGGGACCGCCGCCATGAACGATGGTCACCCGAATGCCCACATGCACGAGCAGCGAGATGTCCCCGGCCAGCGAGCGCAGCGACGTGGCATCGGCGGCCAGCTCGCCGCCCAGCTTGACCACGAAGGTCCTGCCCTTGTGACGACGCATGTAAGGCAGCGCCTGCTTCAACAACTTGATGTCCTTCACGGTTGTACTCCACACGCACGACACAAGGTGGCCCGCTGCACATCGAGTCTGGCAGCAGCCTGAGGAACAACGAGAGACGACGTCGACTCCAGCACCGCTGCGTCGACCACCACACCGCGACGCACGGGCAGGCAGTGCATGAAGGCCCCGTGATCTGTGGCCTCCATGTCTGCGGCGGTCACCCGCCAATGAGCAGGTTCGGCCACAGCGGTCGCCCCCGAGGCGGCGTCGCCATAGAAGTTGCTGCTGCCCCACGACTTGGCGTACACGATGCGAGCGCCGTCCAGAGCCGCTGCCCGATCGTGGGTCACCGAGAACGATCCCCCCTGCCGCGCAGCGGCCTGCTCTGCCCAGTGCGTCACCCCATCGTCCAACTCGAAACCAGGGGGATGGGCCACGACCACGTCGTGCCCCTCGCGAACAAGAGCGCACACCGCGCTGTGAGGCACGGCCCGGGGCAAGGGCTTGATGTGAGGAGCCCATGTCACAACCACCTTGCTGCGCTCGCCGCGCAAGTGCCGCCGTGCGGTCAAGGCGTCTGCCAGCCCTTGATGGGGATGGTCGATGGCTGACTCCAGGTTCAACACGGGCACGGTGCTGGCCTTCACAATGGCAGAGAAGATCGGCTCGCTGGCATCAACCGCCGGGTCCTGCAATGCCGCGAAGGCACGCACACCCAGACCATCGAGCATGGAGCTCAAGACGGGCACGGCCTCGGCCACGTGCTCCGCCGCCGCGCCGTCCATGGTCTCGCTGCCATGAGCCAACTGCCAGAGCCCTTGCCCTGGCGTGAGCGGCACGGCCAATGCGCCAAGGTCGAAGCAGGCCACGGTGAATGACGTGCGGGTGCGCAGCGACGGATTGAGCAACAGCAACCCGAAACGCTTTCCCGCCAGCAAGGGCCTACGCCCCTTGTCGCCGGCGAGGGTTTCTGCAGCCGCGAGCAGGCCCTGCCAGTCGTGGTCAGAGAGGTCACGGCTGGACAACAGATCCCGAGGCCCGAGGGCGCTGCGGGTGATCGGCGACAACGTGCTCACGAAGCGGCCTCCCTGGTCTCGCCTGAGCAGGTTTCTGCCAGGACCCGGGACAGAGCGTCCACAAACAGCGCGGCCTCAGCGGCGCTCAAGGTCAGGGGCGGCAGCAGACGGAGCTGCTGTGGCAACCGGGAACCACCCACCAACACCCCCCGCTCGCGCAGCGCGGTCACCACGGGCTTGGCCGGACGATCGAGGTTCACCCCGAGCAAGAGGCCCCGCCCCGAGACAGACGTCACGCCGGGGAGCAGTGAGAGTGCGTGGGAGAGTTCCTTCCCTCTCTGCGCAGCCTTGCCGGGCAGGTCTTCTTCGACGATCAACTCGGCCACCGCAGCCATGGCGGCGCAAGCCAGGGGTCCGCCGCCGAAGGTCGATCCGTGATCCCCCGGAACAATCGCCGCGGCCAAGGCGTCGGCTACGAAGACCACGCCCGCAGGAAAGCCCCCAGCCAAGCCCTTCGCGCCAGTGATCAGGTCGGGAGTGACCCCCACCTGCTCGCCAAAGAAGTTGCTGCCCGTGCGTCCGAACCCTGTCTGCACCTCGTCGAAAATGAGCAGCGCCCCCACCTTGTCACAGGCTGCGCGCAACCCCTGATACCAGGCGTCGTCGGCCACGGAGATGCCACCCATGGACAGCACCGGCTCGACGATCACCGCAGCGACGTCCTCGCCCATGACCTCTTCGAGCGCAGGGAGATCGCCGAAGGGAACCCGCCGATGCTCCACCGGCACAGGGTAGGACGGGTCGCGAAACGACTCAGGCCCCGTGGGCCCGAGCGAACCCAAGGTGCGCCCATGAAAGCCCTCGTTCATGGACACGACCCAGCGCCGCTGGGTGTGCTTGCGGGCCATCTTGAGCGCGGTCTCGTTGGCCTCCGTGCCGCTGTTGCAGAAGAACACGTGCCCCAGCCCGGCTGGCGCGAGCGCGGCCAGTCGTTGCGCTGCCAAAGCGCGCACGTCGCTGTAGACCACGTTGCTGTAGAACATCAGCTTGCCGGCCTGGCTCGTGATGGCCGAGACGAGCTGCGGGTGGCAGTGCCCCACCAGCGCCACGCAGTGCCCGCCGTAGAGGTCGAGGTAGCGCTTGCCGGTGGCGTCCCAAACGTGACAACCCTCACCGCGTACCAGGGCCAGAGGCAACTTGGCGTACGTCGCCACCTGATAGGCATCTTCGGCCGCGATGATCGCAGCGGTGTCGACGCCGTCATGGCCAACGTCTGTCATGGTGCCGCTCCCGGTGTGGACAGGCCTGTGCGCTCGTCCAGTCCAAACAAGAGGTTCGCATTCTGCACCGCTGAGCCAGCCATGCCTTTGCCCAGGTTGTCGATGGTCACGCAGACAACGACCACGCCCTGGCCTGCGAACGCGGCGACGTCAGCCATGTTGCTACCGGCGACAGCGACGACCTCTGGGGTCGTGTCGAGCACGCGCACGAAGGGCTCACCCTCGTAAGTGCCGCGCACCGTCGCCACCGCCTCGTCTTCATCGCCTGGAGACACGGGCACAAAGGCCGTGACCGCGATGCCCCGGGCCATGGGCGCCGAGTGAGGCACGAAGTCGACCAGGGGCGCGCCGCCGTCAGCGGCTGTGAGCGCGGCGACGATCTCAGGAACATGCTGATGACCCAGCGGGCGATAGGCCTTGAAGTTGGCGCTGCGCCAGGGGTGGTGGGTCCCTGCGGAGGGCGCCGCGCCAGAGCCGGACGAACCGGTGACGCTGCTCACCGACATGCGGCCGGTCACCAGACCAGCATCGACCAGCGACCACGTAGCCAACAGGCTCGCCGTGGCATGGCACCCCGGGTTGGCCACCAGCCGCGCGCCGGCGATCGCTTCACGGAAACCGCATTCGGGCAGACCGTACACAGCCCCTGCGAGTGACTCAGGATGGGCATGAACGCTGCCATAGGCTTCGTTGTAGACGGCCACATCCTTGAGCCGATGGTCTCCCGAGAGGTCGATCACCTTCAGCTTCTCATTGGCGGCCAACGCGCTGGGCACCTGACTCGCCGCCACGCCGTGTGGCGTCGCGAAGAACAACAGGTCGTTGGATCGGGCCAGCTCTGCAACCGACACATCGCTGTAGTGCAGGTCAGTGAACCCCCGCAGGTGAGGGTGATGATCGCCCACAGCCCCCTTCGCGCTGCGGCTGGTCAGCGCAGTGACCTTCAGCTCAGGGTGGCCCAAGGACAACCGCAACAGCTCCATGCCTCCGTAGCCCGTCCCTCCCACAATGGCCGCGCGGATCACGACGAAGCCTCCCCTGCGGACAGACCTGTCGCCGGTGAGGTGCTGCTGGCGCCGGCCGACGACGCACTGCCTGCCCGTTGAGGAACCGCCGTGCCCCGACCAAACGCCGCCTGCTCGACCTGGTCCACGAAGCCCTGGGCATCGGCACGGGCGTTGCCGGCCATGACGCCGAGCTCGTCGGCCACGTAGGCCAGGCCCACCGTGTTGTCCGTTGCAGGCCCGGCGATCAGGTCCAAGGTGAGGCCCGCCTCGGCGAACCAGCGCTGACCTCCCCAGGCGGCGACCAGGTCGTTGGCGCACAGCACGTGGGCGACCACGTGCTCACGAAAGCCGCTGTCCCGCAGGATCGACGCCACACCGTAGGCGCCGATGATGCCGTCACCCATCTCGGCCACGATCACGTCGAGGGGCTCAGACGACTCTGCAGCCACCGCGCCCAGAAGATCTTTGGCCACCGGGGCCACGGTCGCCAGACCCGCTGTGGAGGGCAGGCCCATGTCCACGAAGGAGGCCGTGGCCACCGCGCCGTGGTCGGCCATGTTCAGGGTGTCCCGCAACGCCGCCACACCGGTGAGCTTGACCCCGCCGCAGGCGTAACCACGGGCGGTGAGGCCAGCGATGATCTCGCAGGCTGCATAGGTCTTGCCCGAGTTCATGCAGGTACCCGAGACGGCGATGACCGGGGGCACAGGGGCCACGCCCGAGGAGCCGTCACCCGAGCGCTTCACAGGTGTCAGAGCACAGTCGGCGATGTTCGCGCCCTTCCCATCGACGAGCACCATGCCCAACACCTCGACCCGCAGGGGATGACCTACGTCCTGGTTCTCGCTGACGACCTGCCCCAGCACGCCACCCAGGTTGAGCAGATGCAGCACATCGCCCGCGGCGATCGTCTCGGGCACCCGTCCCACGAAGCCACGCAAGGCGTCCCGGCGACCGAGGGCGCCGACGAGAACGTCTCCCCGACCCACATGGGCCAGCCGTCCGCTGGTCAACTCGAGCTGGTCGTAGATCCGCTTCTCTTCCAACGCCTTGACCACCAGCACCTGCCCCGCGCGGGAGTCGATCATGCGACTGATGTCGACCTCGCCTGCCAGGCCCAACCGAGCGACCACGCTGCCGAACTTGTGTGGACGGATCTTCATGCCCCTGCCTCTCTCGTCACGTCTTCCTGCTCATTCTCGGCGGCGATCTTGTCGGCCGACCGCAACCCACCAACACTCCCATCATCACCCCGTCCTCGGGACGCAGCGATCACGCTCTGCAGGCCATGGAGCCGAGCGAAGCCAGCGGCTTCGGCACCGGTCCAGGCGCCCATCTCCTCGCCGTAGAGAACGTCTTGTCCACCCAGCAGGGAGTGAGGCGAACGCACGCCCACCACGTCGGCGTGGCCGTGATGCAAGAGCAGCTTGGCCTCGCCTGTCACCAGGGCGTTGGCGCTGTCGAGCAGGGCTTCTGCGTCGCGCATGGCCGGGTCGTAGAAGAGGCCTTGATGCAGCTGCTCGCCCCAGAAGTCCCCCAGCTGACGGTTCCAATGAGCCTGCCAGCGGGTCTGCACCAACTTGGCCAGCTCGCCCCGGGCCTTGACCAGCAGGAGTGAGCCCGGCGCTTCAAAGGCGATGCGTCCCTTCACACCCAGGATCGTGTCGCCCACGTGGATCCCCCGACCAAAACCGTGAGCACCTGCACGAGCGTTGAGCTCCGCCAACAGCTCGTGGCCGTCTACAGCCCGTCCATCGAGGGTGACGGGAACACCGGCATGAAAGCCCACGGTCAGTTCTTCTGCTTCGCTGTCGCTCTTGGCTTCTGCCGTGAGGGTGTAGACCGACTCGGGAGGCATGAACCAGCTGTCGTGGGTCTCTACTCCACCGATGGTCGCCCCCACCAGGCCGGCGTTGCGCGAGTAGGCCACATCGTCTGCGGGTTGGGGGACGCTGTGCTTCGCCAGCCAGGCGGCTTCTTGGTCGCGGCTCCAGCCCAGTTCCCGCACCGGCGCCACGATGGCGAGATCGGGAGCCAGCGTTGCCAGGGCCACGTCGAAGCGAATCTGGTCATTGCCCGCACCGGTGGATCCGTGGGCCACAGCGCTGGCGCCGCTCGCGATGGCCACTTTCACCACCGCCTCTGTCTGAGCCGTCCGCTCTGCGGCCACCGAGACGGGATAGACACCGCCACGCAAGACACCACCCTTGACCACGTAGGCCACGAAACTGTCGAAGACCTGAGCCCGGGCATCGATGGTGTGGTGGGCCACGGCGCCCAACTCAAGGGCCCGAGCTTCGATGGCGGCCAGCGCCTGCTCGTCGAAGCCACCCGTGTCCACGCAGACCGTGATGACCTCTGCGCCCTGGTCCTGGGTCAGCCAGGCCACACAGAACGATGTGTCGAGCCCACCAGAGAAGGCCAGCACGACGCGCTGCCCCCGAAGTTGTGTCTCAGTGTTCATCTACGCGATGCGTCCTCTCGTGAATCCAGCGAGCCGGGGTCGTCCCGGGGCTGCCATGGCGAGCAGTATTATGCACATAACTAACAAACTATGGGCATATTACAGAACCAACATCAGCTGCGCAATTGCGGAATCGCGCACAGCTCCGGCCCCTGCCCAGGGTCAATCGCCGCCCCCGACCTCT
>Ga0316205_10004216_pt1 | contig 12755 bp, 12 predicted proteins | sample 3monthpyrite_MG_FD_204941 | JGI IMG/M metagenome (GOLD analysis project Ga0316205, IMG submission 204941) | Microbial mat bacterial communities from mineral coupon in-situ incubated in ocean water Damariscotta River, Maine, United States -... | ecosystem: Environmental > Aquatic > Marine >... | reverse complement strand
CCTAATCGTTGGAAGATTTTAGAATAGGCCTGATACATGACTTGATAGGTTTTATCTAAACATTCTTCTGAGGCATGAAAAGAATAAGCATCTTTCATCAAAAATTCGCGAGCGCGCATAACCCCAAACCGCGGTCGACGTTCGTCTCGAAACTTTCCTTGCACCTGGTAGTAGACGGCTGGTAGTTGCTTATAGCTGCGGATCTCGTCACGGACCATCGAAGTGATGACTTCTTCATGGGTTGGCCCTAAACAAAAATCGCGACCATGGCGATCTTGCATTCTTAACAACTCATCACCGTATTCCTGCCAACGGCCAGATTCCTGCCAAAGTTCGGCGGCTTGAACCATTGGCATTAAGATCTCCTGTGCACCAACAGCATCCATTTCCTCTCTTACGATCTTTTCTACTTTCTTAAGTACACGTAATCCTGTGGGTAGCCAAGTATAAAGCCCAGATGCCTGCATGCGGATCATGCCCGCGCGTAACATTAATCGGTGACTAGCGAGTTCTGCGTCGCTGGGGTCTTCACGTAAAGTGGCTAACAGGTATTGACTGGTTTTCATTAAGTGTTTCTCTGTGCTTCAGATGAACTGGACAAAAACGCCCAAAATATGGGGGTAGCAAGAGTACATTCTACTTTCGAGCCTTTTTTTAAGCAATTAAAGATCCCAAATTTGAGATATAAAACTGAGCAAAGCTAAAATAATTGCATTTTTTACTTTATATTCTCTGAAAAGCCCTTATATTGTGCATTCAGAGAATTAAAGATTAGAAAAATGTTATGCCAATTTATGAATACAAATGTACTGCCTGCCAGCACCGCTTAGAAAAATTACAGAAAATGAGTGATGATCCGCTCAAAGATTGCCCAGAGTGCGGGGAATCCGCATTAAGTAAACTGGTATCCGCGTCTACGTTTAAGCTAAAAGGGACTGGTTGGTATGAAACGGATTTCAAGAATAACAAAAAATCTGAGGCATCCACTTCAGCCAAACCCGCAAAAAAAGATGCTAAGCCGGCGGCAAAAAACGAATCAAAACCTAAATCTACAGCTTAGTAGCCAATCGCCCTACCATAAAGGACAAAAAAGTAGCATACTTGGATAGATAATTTAACGATGGATGCTGCTATTTGTTTGCAAATATATCCATTCTGAACTTTAATTAATTTGTAGTTAAATTCCTTAGCGATTCAAAAAATCTTGTCTTTTGGATTTGCTGGGAAACCAGTATTGATCCGAACTTAAATTTCAGACTGAACAGGTGGGTAAAATGTTAGAATCTTTCAAAAAATGGTTTGAGTCATACGACGGAGAAACGTCGCAATTTAAACACACGGAGGATGAAACCATACATGTGGCGTTAGCCTCACTTTTGTACCATATTATTAGCGCCGATGATTTGGCGAGCGATAGAGAAAAACACAAATTCTCTTCAATTCTTCATGAAGAATTCAATATGACTGATGAACAAGCCGTTCATTTATATTCGTTTGTTAAAACGCTCAACACAGATATTAGAAGTGATTTAAATACGGTTAATTTGTATCTTAAAGAAAACCCCCATTTACGCATGACTTTCATGAGTAAACTCAATCAGATGATAGCCATTGATGGTGTAAAAACCAATGAGTTAGAAATATTCTATGATGCGCTGCAGGTCATTTTCCCTGAAGTCGCCAAAAAAAATAATCAATTCTAAGAAAGATAAAAAATTGCTTAATAGGACCTTTCTCGGTCCTTTATTTTAGTTTTATGAGAGAGATATGACTCTTATTTGACTATTTTCTGACCCGGATCAATATCGATATTTCCTCATCGTGTTACCCTCCACTAGCTGTAGTTAATATTGCTTTTCTATCCACTAAATGCGAGGAATATAGACATGAGCTTAATCAAACACGATCCCTATAAAACCACCTCCTTGTTTTCAAAGAACTCTGATTTTGACAACCTTATTCAGGGCTTTTTTCATCCAATCGCAAATACCGAATATTTTGGTAAAAAAGTGCCTGCGGTAAATATTGACGAATCGGATGATCGCTACCAGGTCAGCGCTGAAATGCCTGGTTTTGACAAAGAAGATATTGAGGTTAAGTTTCAGGATGGCGTGCTCGCCATAAAAGCGCAGCACAAAGAAGAAATTAAACGAGAACAACAAGGTAACGTTTTGAATGAACGTCATTATGAAAGTTTTTATCGTTCTTTTAATTTTGGTAATAATGTTGCGGAGAATGATATGACAGCCAAATACGATAAGGGTATTCTTAATTTGACTATTCCAAAAATGCAGTTAGCGGAATCGAAGAGTATTTTGGTTGATATTAAATAGTTCTTTTTATTTTGATGTTTTTGGCTGCTTATTTTAAACAGCGGACCTCCGGTCCGCACTTGTTTTTTTTAAGTAATTAAAGTCAAAAGCGTTTCGCAGCGCTGCGCTCTGACTGCGAGTTACTTTTGGCTAGAGGCCCAAAAGTAACCAAAAGCCCCCTTAGCGTTACGCACTGGGCGAGCGCGATTAATGGTGGGATATTGCTTGAAACAGCAACTTGGGCGCCTACTTTCATCGTGTTCCTGAAACATTTTTAAGAGATCTTTACCTCAGGCTTTGAATGGATATCGCCTACCCGAAATTCTGGCAGCTAGTCTCACCATTCTAAAGTTTAAAAACGAAAGTTCAATCAAAGGATAAGTGACCAAGCCTAATTCTTCTTTAAATAATAGAGCCAATGTAAACGCAAAACCAATCACAATACTCCCCCCAAGTGGCTTCTAACGGGTTCATAAAACTCATGATGCGTCGGATAAGCGCAGAAGCTGCCTGAGCGCAGCGAGTTCTTTTGCGCCCGATGCAGCGCTATAAGGACATGAGGAGCGTATAGTGAGACGCATTGTACAGCCAAAAACACCAATCAGTTAGATTGAGCGTCGGGCTTTTTTGCATTCTTTTTTAGCTCTTGAAAAAAGAATGTCGCAGTCAGAGCGCAGCGCTGCGAAACGCCTTTGACCTTAAAACATTTGGTGCGGACCAAAGGTCCGCTATACTAACTAGCGCTATATCAAACTCATCAAAGACTTCTTAGAATAATCAGCCAACTCATCCAATCGATTTTCACGAACCTTAATTACCCATTCAGGATCCTGCAAAAGTGCACGACCAATCGCTACCAACTCAAATTCATCATTATCAAGCCGCTCAGCCAGGTTTTCGAAGGACGCTTCAGCGACTTTTGATGATTCAACCATATCGCGCTTTTCTTCATCGATAAAACTACTGTTTAATCCGACACTACCAACAGTGATACAAGGTTTTCCGGAAAGCTTTTTGGTCCAGCCTGCCAAGTTGAGAGATGAACCTTCAAATTCAGGTTCCCAGAATCGTCGAGTCGAACAATGAAATATATCCACACCAGCATCAACCAGAGGTTTTAGAAATGCTGCCAGTTCTTCCGGCGTATTCGCTAACTTTTCTTGGTAGGCCTGTTGTTTCCACTGAGAAAAACGTAAGACTATCGGAAAATCAGGTCCGCATTTTTCTCGTATTCCTTTCACAATATCAACTGCGAACTTTGTCCGTGCGACTGCATCACCGCCATACTCATCATCTCTTTGATTGGTATCTGCCCAGAAAAATTGATCAATCAAATAGCCATGAGCGCCATGAATTTCAACCCCATCAAAACCAATAGCTTGCGAATCAACCGCCGCCTGAACAAATGCATCGATTGTTTCTTGTACGTCATCTGCGCTCATCGCGATACCGGATTCTTTTCCTTTCATCACTAGACCTGACGGGCTATATCCCGGCACACTCACATCAGGACCTGCGTCTTTGTCCGCTTGACGGATTGCGCCAACATGCCAAATCTGTGGCATTATTTTTCCGCCAGCGGCATGCACGGCATCAACCACTTTTTTCCAACCTGCGAGGGGTTTTTCACCATAAATATACGGAACATTCGCATGGCCAGTTGCGGCTTTGTGTCCTACGCAGGTTCCTTCGGTGATGATTAAGCCAACATCATTTTTGGCCCGTCTTTCGTAATAGGCCACCACTAAATCGTTGGGTATGCCTTCGGGGCTAAAAGTTCTGGTCATGGGAGCCATCACCACGCGGTTACGCAGATTTAATGAACCTAATTTAATCGGCTCGAACAAGTTGCTATCGGCTAAAGACATAAAATAATCCTGAAACTGGGGTAAAAAGCTATTGTAAGTGGTAAGAGGAGTTAGGTGAAAGCTATTTATTACAAAAGGGGCTTATTTTCTGGTTTTGAAGCGGGTTTAAGAAAAGGGCATATTGGTGTAGAATGCGGCCAAATCGCTAAGGTGGATCGGATATTGTTTTATACGCTTGCAGGTTTACTAAACGCTGGCTTGGTAATCGTTAGTTTACTGGGTATCTATGCTCAGCTAAATACGATTCGAAAACGAAAGCAGTCAACTTCGATAGAATCAACTGAACTTATCTCGCTGAATCAAGCATTTGTCAGTTATTTTGCTTACCTGTCTTTTTTTGTTTATGGATTTAGTATTTCACCTTTTAATCATTATCTGGTTTGGCCAAGATTGGCGGCTTCGCTATTAACCTTTGCCATTATTTATGAGATCTGGCTGGCTCGCCGTAATTTTAAAGCGGTTGGCTTATTTGCCGTAGCAGCAGGTTCTTTGATTGCTTCAGTTGCGTTTATGTTAGCTGGAGGAGAAATTAATGATCAGAGCAAATTAATATCGACGGCATTAATTGTGGTCGTCACTTTGTTTCTGGTACAAGGTTATGCGCATCAAATTTATCTCATCGTTAAACATGGAAAAACCGGCGCGATCGATATTCGATTAAGCCAGTCAATTCTAATCAAGGATATATCGACGGTATTGCTCGCTTTTTCAATGGGCGCGATTGAGCATTGGCCGTTAATGTTTTTAGCGGTCACTAGTGGTATTACCAAGCTTATTATTATGTATTTGTTCTACTGGGTCAGGACCAGTCCAACGGCCCTAAGTCGGGCTTCATGAGTACACGGATGAAACTAGAGCCAACCACACATATCGTTTCTGGTATTCTTATCGATAAGAAAAAGGTCTTATTAGGACTTCGCAAGAATACAAAGATTTTCCCCGATTATTGGTCATTGCCTGTTGGGCATGTGGAAGAGGGTGAATCTTCCCTGCAGGCTATAAAAAGAGAGCTTTCTGAAGAAATCGGTGTGGTGGTGACTAATGCTACTCGCTTCTGTATTAAAACCGATGAAAGTGAATTGATCTACCATGAGGTTTTCCAAGTAAAGAACTGGGATGGAAATATCGTTAATCAAGAGCACCATTTATGTTCGGAGCTTAAGTGGTTTTCATTAAATAAATTACCTGATAACTTGACACCTGTTAGTAAAGAAATTATTTGCGATATTAAATTCACTGTAGGTTGCGGGTGAGTGTGCGAACCCCAACACTCAAGCTTTAAATTTGGTTTCGCATGTTGGGGTTCGCACTCTCACCCGCAACCTACAATATAAACACACAGATAATTCTATTTTCTCCTTTAAAGGAATCTAAATAAATGACCGATTTTTTTGATAAAATAGCCGCGGCTAGTGAACGCTTACAAAGTGTTGCCAATAAAACGCCGGTCTTTCAATCGTCTACTTTAAACAAGATGTTGAATGCAAATATTTATTTTAAGTGTGAAAACTTTCAGAAAGTGGGGGCCTTTAAATTTAGAGGCGCTTATAACGCGATAAGTCAATTATCCGATGAACAAAAACAAATAGGTATTATTGCTTATTCCTCGGGAAACCATGCTCAGGCAGTCGCATTGGTTGGCAAAATGTTGGGAATATCCACCACCATAGTAATGCCCAATAATGCACCTAAAATTAAACAACAAGCAACCGAAGGATACGGAGCGAAAGTTGTGGTTTTTGACCCGAAGAAAACCACTCGCGAGCAAGTTGCTGAAAAAGAAAACAAAGATAATCAATTAACTCTTATTAAACCATTCGACAATGAAAATGTGATAGCCGGGCAGGGAACCGTTGCTTTTGATTTTATTGATGAGGTTGGCGGATCTGATATAAATGTGACTTTAGATATGATGTTAGCCCCTTGTGGTGGCGGTGGATTATTAAGCGGCACAGCGATAGCGACTAAAGGTAAATTACCCAACTGCAAAGTGATTGGAATCGAGCCGGAATTAGCCGATGATGCCACTAAGTCTTTTTATACCGGGGTATTACATTCCAATCCAAATCCGCCGACGATTGCTGATGGTACTAGAACCACTTGTATGGGAGATATTACTTTTCCTCTGGTGAGAGAAAATGTTGACGAAATGAAAACCGTGAGTGAAGAAGCGATAAAAGAAGCAGTGCGATTTTTTTATTATCGAATGAAAATGGTAGTAGAGCCGTCTGGCGCTTTGGGGTTGGCTGCTTTGATGAGTGGTGCGGTTGAAGCGAAAGGGAATGTTGGTGTGATTGTTAGTGGTGGGAATATTGATGGGGAGGTTATGGGGGAGATTTTGGGTGGCAGATGATTTTGAATAGCGGACTTTTGGTCCTCGCCTGTTTTTTAAGTTCAAAAGCGATTTCGCAACGCTCGCTTTCTTGCGACCTACTTTTTTCAAGAGCCAAAAAAGTAGGCAAAAAGCCCCGGGTCGTTCGCACTGGGCAGCGCGATTAACAGTGGGGTTTTACTTGAAACAGCAACTTGGGCGCCTACTTTCATCGTGTTCCTGAACCATTTTTAAGAGATTTCTACCTCAGTTTTTGAATGGATACCGCCCACTTGAAATTCTGGCAGCTAGTCTCACCTTCCTAAATTTCAAAAACAAAAGTACTGATAGAACTAAAGTGTACGCAAAGCCTATCAAAACACTCGCCCCAGTGGCTTCTAACGGGTTCATAAAACTCATGATGCGTCGGATAAGCGCGGAAGCTGTCTGAGCAAAGCGAGTTCTTTTGCGCCCGATGCAGCGCTATAAGGAAATAAGGATTGTAAAGTGAGAGATGTTGTACGACCAAAAAGACCAATCAGTTAGATTGAACGACGGGCATTTTTGCGTTCTTTGCCTCATGGTACCTACTTTTGGTTGTTGCTCTTGACAAAAGAATGTCGCAGTCAGAGCGCAGCGCTGCGAAACGCTTTTGACCTTAAAAAGAAAAATTTAAATTGGTGCGGACCGAAGGTCCGCTTCTCAAAACCTTTCAGCCACTCAATAACACCAATTAACCAAAAATAAACCTTCTACTTCAAAACATCTTTCAAAAAAAGCCCCGTATAAGATTTCTTATTTTCAGCCACTTTTTCTGGTGTACCTTCTGCAATAATATATCCACCTTTGCTACCACCTTCCGGACCCAGATCAATAATCCAGTCAGCGGTTTTGATCACGTCCAAATTATGCTCGATGACCAATACTGTATTGCCGTGGTCTCGCAAACGATGTAAAACTGCCAATAATTGTTTAACATCATGAAAGTGTAAACCGGTGGTCGGTTCATCTAAAATATAGAGGGTTTTTCCAGTATCTCTTTTACTTAATTCTTTAGAGAGCTTAACCCGTTGCGCTTCACCACCAGATAATGTCGTCGCCGCCTGACCTAAACAAATATACGACAAACCCACATCCACTAACGTTTGTAGTTTTCTTGAAATAGACGGAATAGCATCAAAAAACACTCGAGCATCTTCGACGGTTAATCCTAAGATCTCATGGATGTTTTTTCCTTTGTATAATATTTCTAAAGTTTCCCGGTTATATCGTTTGCCTTTGCAAACATCACAAGAGACATACATGTCCGGCAGAAAATGCATTTCTACTTTAATCATTCCGTCACCCTGACAAGCTTCACAGCGACCACCTTTGACGTTAAAACTAAAACGTCCCGGTTTATATCCTCTGGTTCTCGATTCCTGAGTGCCTGACATCAATTCTCTGATCGGGGTAAATATACCAGTATAAGTTGCCGGGTTAGAGCGAGGCGTTCGTCCGATGGGCGCCTGATTAATATCGACCACTTTATCGAAATTATCCATGCCTGAATAACTGTCATAACCTGAAGGCGTCAGGGTCGTAGCTCTATTTAAATCAGTCGCTGCAATGGGATAAAGAGTGTTATTGATCAAACTCGATTTACCGGACCCTGAAACACCAGTCACACAAGTGAAAACGCCGACTGGTAATTTTAAATCTACTGACTGTAAATTGTTACCGGTTGCACCCTTTAATTCAAAAAATTGTCCGTCTTTAGCCGGAATTCTTTTTTCAGGAATTTCAATGGACTGTTTACCAGAAAGGTATTGACCGGTTAGAGAATTTTTGTTTTTGAGTATGTCTTTTATTTTTCCTTTGGCGACGACTTCGCCACCGTGCATACCGGCGCCCGGCCCTATATCTAAAATATAATCAGCGGTTCTGATCGCCTCTTCATCGTGTTCAACGACGATAACGGTATTACCTAAATCCCTCAGATGGCGAAGGGTTTTTAATAGTCGTTCGTTATCTCTTTGATGCAGTCCAATGGAAGGTTCATCCAAAACATACATGACACCCACCAATCCAGCGCCAATTTGACTGGCTAATCTTATCCGCTGAGCTTCGCCACCAGATAGAGTATCGGCACTCCTATCCAATGATAAATATTCAAGTCCGACATTAACCAAAAACTCCAGCCGGTCACAAATTTCTTTTAGTATTTTGGCAGCTATTTTCCCTCGTTTACCCGGTAACTTCAATTTGGCAAAAAATTCGTAAGCGTCTTCAATTGGCAAACTGGTTAAAGAGGGAAGATTTCTTTTTTTGATTAATACATGACGCGCTTCTTCTTTTAGTCGCGTTCCGCTACAGGCGGGGCAGGATTGTTTGGTCATATATTTTTGCAGTTCTTCGCGGACCGCAATCGATTCGGTTTCATGATAACGGCGCTGCATATTGGGTATGACCCCTTCAAAACGATGCACTCGTTTCATCACATCGCCGCGATCGTTACTGTAGGTAAATTCGATTTTGGTTTTACCACTGCCGTACAAAATGATCTTCTGGATTTTTTTGCTGAGTTTGTTGAAGGGATTTTCAACGTCAAATTTGTAGTGAGATGCCAGAGATTTAAGCATATGAAAATAATACACACTACGCCGATCCCAACCACGAATAGCGCCGCCAGCTAACGACACTTCGGCATTCAACACAATTCGTTGCGGGTCAAAAAATTGATCGACCCCTAAACCATCACAAGTTCCACATGCGCCGGCCGGATTATTAAACGAAAATAGTCGAGGTTCCAATTCAGATAAACTGTGGCCACAATCTGGGCAGGCGAATTTGGCTGAAAAGAGCAATTCTTTCTGATCAGATTTTTCATCCATCGGAGCAATCATTGCCAGACCATCGGATAGCTCCAACGCGGTTTCAAAGGATTCAGCCAAACGTTGCTTCATATCTTTACGCACTTTAAAGCGATCGACCACCACTTCAATGGTGTGCTTTTTATGCAGCTCTAAAGTTGGCGCTTCGCTTAGCTCGTAAGTTTTGCCATTGATCCGCGCGCGAATAAATCCTTTGGCTTGTAGCTCGTCAAATAAATTAACATGTTCCCCCTTGCGATTGCGGACTACCGGTGCGAGCAATAACATTTTGCTTTCTGCAGGCAACGCCAGAGTGTGATCTACCATCTGACTGATTGTTTGGGCTTGAAGAGCGACATTATGCTCCGGGCAATGTGGTTCACCCACTCTGGCAAATAATAACCTCAAATAATCATATATTTCGGTTATTGTTCCGACGGTTGAACGCGGATTATGTGAGGTTGATTTTTGTTCAATTGATATCGCTGGCGATAATCCTTCAATATGTTCTACATCTGGTTTTTCCATCAAAGACAGGAACTGGCGGGCATAAGCCGATAGCGATTCTACGTATCGTCTTTGACCTTCAGCATATAAGGTATCGAAAGCCAGCGAAGATTTACCAGATCCCGACAATCCGGTGATCACCGTTAATTTGTCTCTGGGAATGGTTACGTCGATATTCTTTAAATTGTGGGTTTTAGCGCCCCGTACTTCTATGTGATTCATGCGAGTTCTTGTATAATGCTGGACCTTGGATTAACCAGTCGAATCACGAAAGTCTGTGCAATCCCTTAGCGCACATAGAAAAGCGATGAAAACACTCTTCACCAATCAGGTGATTTCGGTTTCCCTCACTTTCCTATGCACACCAAGGGCTTACACATCTTTTTCGCGCTCGACTGGTTACTCCAAGGTTTTTGATTTCTGAAAATTGTCTTTTGGTACTTGCCAAAAGCCGAATCGGACATGATACCTCGATAGTACCCTTAAGGGCAAAATGAATAACAAAACAAACATGAATACAACTGAGAAAAAAGCAGCGCTAACTTTAAGCGCTGTTTTTGCGTTGCGTATGCTTGGATTATTTATGTTATTACCGGTATTTAGTTTGGTGGGCCAGCAGCTTGATGGTTATACGCCTGCGCTAGTTGGGCTCGCCATAGGCGCTTATGGGTTGACTCAGGCTATTTTTCAAATTCCTTTTGGCTGGCTCTCAGATCGTTTCGGACGTAAACCCATTATTTTGTTTGGCCTAGTATTATTTGCAATTGGTAGTTTAGTTGCTGCGATGAGCGACCATATTTATGGCGTCGTTGCCGGACGATTGCTGCAAGGTTGTGGAGCGATCGCGAGCGCGATTATGGCGTTAGCAGCAGACTTATCCCGTGACGAACAGCGTACCAAAATCATGGCGAGCATTGGTATGAGTATCGGGGCAGCATTTGCGATGGCAATGATTATCGGTCCTGGATTAACCAATTGGATAGGTTTGAAAGGCATTTTTCTGGTAATTGCCGGTTTGGCCGTGATCGCCATGTTGGTGATTTATTTCCTTACCCCAAATCCAGACGCTCAATTTGTTCAACGAGATGCGATAGCCAGTCGAGGACAATTTTCCAAGATCTTTAAAGATGGCCAGTTGATGCGGCTCAATTTTGGTATTTTTACCTTACACTTTTTGCTGACATCCTTCTTTGTCGCATTTCCTAATCGACTTAAAAATTTAGGGGTGGATCTGGCCGAGCATAGCTGGGTATATCTGGCGACCATGGTTGCGGCGGTAATTTTGATGCTGCCAATGATTATTCTGGCAGAAAAAAAACGTCAACATGCCAGAGTGATGTTGGTGGGGGTGATATTGATCGCTGTAGTGCAATTTGCTTTTGGCATGTTCCAATTTCCTCTGACAATCGTAGTAGTCGCATTAGTGATATATTTTACCGGATTTAATTTAATGGAAGCGTTGCTGCCTTCAATGATATCCAGGATTGCACCCTTATCAGGTAAGGGCACAGCTTTGGGGGTTTACTCCACCAGTCAATTTGCCGGTGCGTTCCTGGGAGGACCGATTGCGGGTTTGATCATTCAATATAAAGGAATGGATGGCGTTTATTTGATTGGCGCGGTTATGGCAATACTTTGGGCATTATTATTACTGGGGCTGAAAAATCCACCAGCATTAACGGCTTATACCTTGACCATGCCAGATGTTGCTAAAGAGGCGTTTCCATCGTTAATTGATGAGATCAAGGCAATTGAAGGAGTCTCCGAAGCCATCGCTTTACCGGAGGCGGGGGCCGTTTATCTTAAAGTAGACAAAGATCAGCTTGATCCAAATAGCTTACACAAATATAGTAGAAGCAATTCGTAGCAAAATTTAAAGTTTTATTCTTAGGAGTTAGAAAATGGCCACACGCGGCGTCAATAAAGTCATCCTGGTTGGAAATCTAGGGCAAGATCCAGAAGTTCGTTATACCCCGGGTGGAGCGGCAATTACCAATATCAGTATTGCCACCAGCGAGAGCTGGAAAGATAAAAATACTGGTCAAATGCAAGATAAAACCGAATGGCACCGAGTTGTCTTTTTCGGCAAGCTAGCAGAAATAGCCGGTGAATACTTACACAAAGGCTCGCAAGTCTATGTTGAAGGCAAATTGCAGACTCGTAAATGGCAAGATAAACAAGGCCAGGATCGTTATTCAACCGAAGTAGTGGTTGATAGCTTTACCGGCGTGATGCAAATGTTAGGTGGCAGAGGCGGCGATGCGCCAATGGGTGGCGGACGTCCTCAGCAACAACAGCAGACATCTCAACAAAATTATCAGCCTCAGCAGCAGAACAATCCTCAGCAACAGCAGAATAATCCTCAGCAAGGTGGTCAAGGTCAAGCGGCAGCGGCACCTGCGGGTGGTGATTTTGATAATTCATTTGATGATGATATTCCTTTTTGAGGGTTACCTTCAGGAAATGTAAAGGCATTATCGAGAAGCCACGCTAGTCGTGGCTTTTTAGTGGGGTGATAAAAATATCGTGAGTACCAAATTCAAGATCTGACTCTATACATGTTCTGCAAGATAAAGTTATAGAAAATCTGTCGTACACTGACGTTTTTGAAGTATCGATTGGAACAAATAATATTTAAATCGTGTGATACGTTAGCACTTTGGGACAAGGGATAAGATTAGTAGTTTTGATTAAGATCACGATATTAATCTTCATGATATGTATTACAGAAGAGGAAAATCCATGACTATCGAGTTGAGTTTTTTATCACATATCTTTTCAAAAGATGAACGTACATGGCTGGAGTTTGTGTCCAAATACCGTAACTTTGACTTGCGTAAAACTAAAGCTAAACTTCACGGTAAAATAGCGAAGGACTTTGAACCAAACTCAATCAACTCTAATT
>Ga0316205_10004215_pt1 | contig 12755 bp, 14 predicted proteins | sample 3monthpyrite_MG_FD_204941 | JGI IMG/M metagenome (GOLD analysis project Ga0316205, IMG submission 204941) | Microbial mat bacterial communities from mineral coupon in-situ incubated in ocean water Damariscotta River, Maine, United States -... | ecosystem: Environmental > Aquatic > Marine >... | reverse complement strand
AAATAACCGTTCATCGATGCCTTCGTAGCGTCCGGATACCAGTATCAGGTTATCACCGGCCATTTGTGTGGCTGCTTGCTGGTCAAAACGTTTACCCTGCGGTGATAAATAAATCACTCTGGGTGTCTTGCCTGTTTCAGCCTCACTGCTACTTTTAGCTGTCTGTATTGCCTGATGCAGGGGTTCAACCTTCATCAGCATTCCTGGCCCACCGCCGTAGGGTTTATCATCTACGGTTCGATGTTTGTCCTGCGTGTAGTCACGCGGGTTCCAGCAATGTAAATCAACTATACCTGTCTGGGCTGCCCTGCCTGTCACACCATATTCTGTGACTGCCTGCACCCGTTCCGGGAATAATGTGATGATGTCTATTCTCATCTGCTCTGGTCACATCCGGTGCTAGAAATCCGGATCCCATTCGACCTGTATTTCCTTTGCTTCCAGATTAATCGCCTTGATAACCTGCCCTTTGATATAAGGTACCAGTCGTTCGCGATCACCCTCAACGATCAACACATCATTGGAGCCTGTTTCGATCAGTTTTTTGACTGTACCAAAATCAACTCCGTTCTGGTTGATGACCCGTAAACCAATCAGGTCATTCCAGTAATATTCGTCTTCTGCCAGTTCAGGCAACTGTTGTTGACTGACGGCAATATCACATCCTGTTAATTGCGCGGAAAGATCACGATCATCGTATCCTTCCAGCCTGGCAACAACACCCTTACCCTGGCGATTGCCCTGCTCCACTTTCAGTTCTGTCCAGCCTTTGCTGGTTTTCACCAGCCAGGGACTGTACGTGAGAATATTTTCTCTGGGCTCGGTCCAGGAGCGTATCTTGACCCAGCCTTTTACACCAAACAATCCGCTGATCTGACCTGCCAGTACGTAATCTTCGGGCAAGTCTTGCATTAGCAACAGATCAGACGTGTTGTCGAGGTGCTTAAGCAGCAGCCTGTTTGATCAGGGTTGCTACTCGATCGCTAGGCTGTGCACCTTGAGATACCCAGTGCTCAGCACGTTCTGTATCCAGACGCAGACGTTCCTGCTTGTCGCCAGCAACGGGGTTAAAAAAGCCAATACGTTCGATGTAACGACCATCACGGCGGTTACGTGAATCAGTGACAACGATATGATAAAAAGGGCGCTTCTTACAGCCACCACGAGCCAAACGAATAACAACCATCTCGCTTAATCCTCAAAAAATTATAAGCAATGAAAACCTGTCCGAATTTTCCGGCAGATGAAACGCTGGAATTTTACGCGATTTTGAGCAAATGTGAAGTGTTTATTACGGATAATTAGGAGTTTTGGGTAATTTATCGTCAATTTAGGGACAGATACTGGCTTATTAGTTTAAAACCATATTTTTTATTTGGTTACCCTGAGGGGATTTTTATTAAAAAGGCATCCCCGGGGGCATTTTACCCTTCAACCCACGCATCATTTTAGCCATGCCGCCTTTGGCCATTTTTTTCATCATTTTCTGCATTTGCATGAATTGCTTGAGCAGGCGATTAACGTCCTGCACCTGTGTGCCTGAACCTGCTGCAATACGTTTTTTACGTGAGCCTTTAATAATGGCCGGATGAGAACGCTCCTGTTGGGTCATGGAGTTGATAATCGCAACCAGACGTCCAAAGTCTTTGTCGTTAACCTGGCTCTTGACGTTCTGTGGCAGGTTGGACATACCTGGCAGCTTGTCCATCATGCCTGCAACACCACCCATGTTGCTCATTTGCAGCAGCTGATCACGAAAATCCTCGAGGTCAAAGCCTTTGCCTTTTTTCAGCTTTTTAGTGAGTTTGGCAGCTTTTTCATGATCGATTTTTTGCTGAGCTTCTTCAACCAGTGATAACACGTCGCCCATACCGAGAATACGGGAAGCGACACGGTCAGGATGAAAGGCTTCGAGAGCATCTATTTTTTCACCTGCACCAAAGAATTTGATCGGCTTACCCGTTATCTGACGTATGGATAATGCTGCACCACCACGCGCATCACCATCAGTTTTGGTGAGTACTACACCGGTTAATGGCAATGCTTCATCAAAGGCTTTTGCGGTATTTGCTGCATCCTGACCGGTCATGCTGTCAACCACAAACAGGGTTTCAATCGGATTAACCGCTGCATGAATCTGCTGGATTTCCGCCATCATTTCATCGTCAATATGCAGGCGACCCGCGGTATCAACAATGACAATATCTTTATGATGTTTACGCGCATAATCGAGTGCAGCATTCGCGATATCAACCGGTTTTTGACTGGTTTCACTCGGGAAGAACTCGGCACCCACCTGATCTGACAGGGTTTGCAGCTGTTTGATTGCGGCCGGGCGATAGATATCACAACTGACCAGCAATGATGATTTGTTTTCACGCTCTTTTAAAAAACGTGCGAGCTTGGCAACCGTGGTTGTTTTACCAGCCCCTTGCAAACCAGCCATAAGAATGACTGCTGGCGGCTGTGCATTCAGCATCAGCCCGTCACTGGCTTCGCCGAGTACCTTGACCAGTTCGTCATTAACGACCTTGATCAGCGCCTGACCCGGGCTCAGGCTTTTAAGAACGTCTTCACCAAGCGCACGTACGCGTACATGTTCAATAAAATCCTTTACGACCGGTAATGCAACATCGGCCTCAAGTAGTGCCATGCGTACTTCACGCAGGGTGTCTTTGATATTGGCCTCGGTCAGACGCCCCTGACCACGCAGGTCGCGTATGGTTTTGCCTAATCGCTCGGTAAGGTTTTCGAACATGGTAATGCCTTGTGTTTGTTACTGTAGAAAGGGGTTATTGTAACCTGAAGTTGAGCTGAGTATATACCCCTGCGTCAGGAAGAGAGAAAATCTAGAATCTGGATTGCCTGAATTAAATCTCTATTTGGAAAGGGTGCTTATATTGAATGAGGCAAGAAACTCAGATAACCAGTTCCAGGTTGCCCTGCAATCGTTGTATTTCCAGCTCGAGTATCGATTCTTGACATTCCTGCATGATGATGTCTTCTACGCCGGGTTTGAGATGACTGATATACACTTTGGGCTTATGGTTCAGTTTCTTCAGATCTTCACTGAGCAATTCAGGGCAATAGTGACAGGCCAGACGGCAAAGTTCTTTCTCATTGTTTGAAAAGGCACATTCGACCAGCAGATAATCAAGAGATGGCAATTCATTCAGTCTTGCCCAGAAGCTGTCATTCGTCGTTGTATCCGCTGAAAAGGCCAGTGACTTGCTATTACGTTCGATATAATAACCGACGGTAGGGACTACATGGTTAACCGGAATAATTTCGAGATTATAGCCGTCCACTTCATAGGTTTGACCAGGTTCAATCGCATGAAACTGGATTACAGCCGTATCCAGTGTTGGAATAACCGCAAAGTCAGGCCAGATTACATTATTAAATATATGCTTTTGCAGTGCATCCAGAGTTGCTTGAGTACCATACACCATTAAGGGACATTCACGCAGAGTGTCAAATATACTGTCTATCAGTAGAGGTAATCCGGCAATATGATCAAGATGACTGTGAGTGAAATAGATCGAACGAATCTGTTTCATTTCATCCAGGGAAAGATTGCTAATGCCCGTCCCGCAGTCCAGCATGATATGGCCATCCAGGATAAAAGATGTCGTGCTCAGATCTCCGCCTATACCTCCGCTGCAACCTAGTACCCTGAGTTTCATTTTGCTTCCAGCCTTTGCATGTTCTGCTTGCCAGTATCAGTGAAATACCTGTATCTACAGTTCACTTCAGGTGAACCAGGCATCAAAGATTCCATTATTATTTTTCAACCAAGTAACTGATTTCAGGTTTATTTATCAAGTTATAACACTATTTCTTCATATTCGGCAATTTTCTACAAATATTTATCTTTTTTTGATAAAAAATAAACGTTTTGAGACTTTTAACCACAAAATAACGACCTCTGGCTGAATATCTCCCTCGCTGACAATTAAATGCTGCCGCTTTACGCTTGCATGCATACTCAATGTGATTCAAACTAGCCTGCAAATATCACAAAAGATGCGGAACAACTAACTCACCAGAATGAACAACCTTATTCCCAGTATTACGGCCATAAGCTTGTATTTACTTTCCGGAGGCATGCTCGCCATGCACCTGTTCGCAGGCGGAAATAATCACGTTTTTCGTAAACCACTGCTGCTCAGCTTTGCTGTATTCGCGCTTTTTATACACAGCCATCTTTTGTATCAAAGCCTTTTTCTACCGGGCGGAATTAATCTCGGTATTTTCAATGCCTTTTCACTGGTCAGCTGGCTGATAATTATCATGCTGATCCTGACGATGGTACGTAAGCCGGTTGAAAGTCTGGGTATTGTGCTTTTTCCGATTGCTGCTTTCGCGATTCTGCTGGAACTGCTTATCCCGTCTGAACATCTGGTTAATATTCGTGGCACCTGGCAGTTACAGGCGCATATTATTATTTCTATCGCGGCTTACAGCCTATTATCGCTGGCCATGGTTCAGGCGATTGTGCTGTATGTTCAGGATAAACACCTGCGTAACCATCAACCCGGTGGTTTCATTCGTAGTCTGCCTCCGTTACAGAGCATGGAATACCTGTTATTTCAACTAATTACATTTGGATACGTCCTGCTGACTGTCGGCCTGATTATTGGCGTTCTGTTTCTGGAAAATATGTTTGCCAAACACCTTGCTCACAAAACTGTTTTATCCATTGTCGCCTGGGTTATTTTCTCTGTGCTGCTGTGGGGGCGTTATCGCTATGGCTGGCGTGGTCGCAAGGCTATCCATTGGACGTTGGGTGGTTTTATTATGCTGATGCTGGCCTATTTCGGCAGCAAGCTGGTGCTGGAAATTATCAAGACATGACACCAGATCAACCCTTCATTTTTCTGCAATAACCGAGGTCACCCCGTTTGGAAGATATCCCTCTTAGTGTCCTGTATGGCATTCTGTTCGGTCTGATTCTGCTGTCTGCATTTTTCTCCAGCTCCGAAACCGGGTTGATGATGCTGAACCGCTATCGCCTCAAACACCTGAAAATGAAACACCATAAAGGTGCGATACGCGCCTCGCGTTTGCTGGATCAGCCTGACCGACTGATCGGGCTGATTCTGATCGGCAATAACACGGTGAATGTACTCGCCTCTTCACTGGCCACGATTATTGCTATTCGACATGGAGGCGAAGGTGCAATTCCGATTGCTGCAGGCATCCTTATTTTTGTTATTCTGATATTCGCAGAAGTCGCACCTAAAACACTGGCTGCAACTTATCCCGAGAAAATTGCATTTCCCGCAGCCATTGTCTATATCCCGTTAATGCGCATTCTGTATCCATTTGTATGGATCGTTAACACGCTTTCCCGTGCCTTGCTCAGTCTGTTCAGAATCCGACTGGACAAAAACAGCTCGCTGAGTTTGAACAGTGAAGAACTACGCTCGGTGGTCAATGAAGCAGGTACACTGATTCCACAAAAACACCAAAAAATGCTGCTCAATATTCTGGACCTTGAAAAAGTCACTGTTGAAGACATTATGATCCCGCGCAACGAAATCGTTGGCATTGATCTGGATGATGACTGGGATGATATCGTTGATCAGTTGATCAACAGCCAGTACACCCGCCTGCCAGTATTTAAGCAAAGCATTGATAATGTTCTGGGTTTTATCCATCTGCGTAAAGTGATACGACGACTCAAGATGGAAACCTTCAGTCAGCAAGATCTTCTGAATACCGTTCGTGAGACCTATTTTGCGCCTGAAGGGACGCCGCTAAACAAGCAATTACTACAATTTCAACATAAACGTCATCGTATCGGCATGGTGGTTGATGAGTATGGTGATATTCAGGGACTGATTACGCTGGAAGATATTCTGGAGGAAATTGTAGGTGAATTTACCACAGACCCTTCCAACCTTGCCGTTGGCATACACCCTCAGGATGATGACAGCTACATTATTGATGGCAGCACACATGTCCGGGCTATCAACCGCATGCTCGGCTGGGATCTGCCAACCAAGGGGCCAAAAACCCTGAATGGACTGGTGCTGGAACACCTTGAATCGATACCTGAGCCCGGGATCAGTATTCTGATTAATAGTTATCCACTCGAAATACTGAAAATTAAAAATAATATTGTAAAAACGGCACGTATTTATCCGAAACTGAGGGCTGTGGCTGAGAAGGAATGAGTTGCTTTATACCCCCCAATCAACCAAATATCACTAAATAACATTAAATATATTAACGATTTACTATGTATTGCCGTTAAATGTGCTAACTTAAAAGAATATCATTGTCAGGATAAAAAATTATGAATGCACCCACACCCGATCAACGCACGTTTACCCGTATTGATTTTGATGCTCAGGCCAGTATCAGCAGTGCTGAAAAAAGCTGGAATACTGACCTTCTGGACATTTCACTTAAAGGTGCGCTGGTTGAAAAGCCCCAGGATTGGGAAGCAGAAATTAATGCGCCGTTTACGCTGGATGTTAACCTGTCTGATGATACCCGGATACAAATGGAAGTAACCGTCTCACATGTCGAAAATAATCATGTCGGCTTTCGCTGTCATCATATAGACCTTGAAAGCATTACTCATCTGCGACGTATTGTTGAACTGAATACCGGTAATGAAGATCTGCTGCACCGGGAACTTTCTGCACTCAGGGTAGACTAGCTTGTTTCAACTGCTCTGCGGTCAGTAAAAAAACACCTTCGCCACCACGCTCAAAATCAAGCCACATGAATGGCAGTTTCGGGTATGCTTCAATTAAAGCTTCCTGACTATTCCCTACTTCAACTATTAGTATACCCTGATCCGAAAGGTAGTCTGGCGCTTCGCGTAAAATCCGGTGAGCAATATCGAGACCATCATCTCCGGCAGCAAGCCCCAGCACAGGTTCATGATGATATTCACCCGGCATGGCATCCATATCTTCTTTGGACACATAAGGCGGGTTACTGACGATAATGTCATAGGGGGTTTTATCCAGACTGGTGAACAGGTCAGATTCAATTGCATGTACCTGTGCCCCCAGTTCCTGACGTTCTATATTAATATTTGCCACCGCCAGTGCATCTGCAGATATATCAACCGCATCAACTTCGGCATGTGGAAATGCATAAGCACAGGCAATTGCAATACAACCACTGCCAGTACACATATCCAGCACCCGATTCACATTGTCCGGCTCCACCCAGGGAGTGAACTGAGCCTCGATCAGCTCCGCAATCGGGGAACGGGGCACCAGTACGCGCTCATCAACGTAAAAAGGGATTTGTGCAAACCAGGCTTCATGGGTCAGATATGCAGCCGGCAGGCGTTCTGTTATGCGCCGCTGGATCCATTCGACAATCACTGTACGTTCATCCAGGGTAAGCTTGCAATCAAAATAATCCCGCGGAGTATCATGCGGCAAACCCAGTGCATAGAGCACCAGAGTCAGGCTTTCATCCAGTGGATTATCAGTTCCATGACCGTACCAGACAGCAGAACCACTCAGTTGACTATAGCCCCAACGCACAAAATCTTTTATAGTTGAGAGTTCATCGATAGCCTGTCTCGTATTCATCATTGTTTCCTGTGTTGATCAATGTCATATTCCGGGCAAGTTTAACCCGGACTGTGTATTCCGGATACCGAAAAGTATATTATTGGCGGTCTAAATTTAACACGATAAGTATATTATATGAGCCAACAACTAAAACAGCAGCAACAAAAACCCAAAACTCCGTTTACACGTGCGTATTTGATTCTGGGGATATTCTCACTGATTCTGGGTGTTACTCTGGGTGTTTATACCTCAAATCTGCCAGTAGCCAAACCCCAACTAAATGCAGCTACACTGCTTGATCCGCCAAAATCTATCATGGAACCCGGCCTGATTGATCACAATGGACAGCCATTTGGCTTAAAAGAACTGCGCGGGAAATGGCATTTTGTCTTTTTTGGTTACACACATTGCCCGGACGTTTGCCCAACTACGCTGTTTATATTCAAATCAGTCGCAAAACAGCTGAAGGAAAACCAAGACCTGTATAATAAAACACGATTTATTCTGACCTCGGTCGACCCCGAAAGAGATAAGTCAAACGTACTTAAACAATATGTTCAGTTCTATAACCCTGACTTTATCGGGCTAACTGGCGACAACAAGAAAATTTACAGTTTCAGTCGTGCTCTGGGCGTCATTTATGTGCGTAACAAACCACTAGACAATGACCCGAATAATTATGGTGTCGATCACAGTGCTTCTGTTTTACTGCTTAACCCTGAAGGAAAAATACAGGCTGTATTTTCTGCCCCGATAAAACCAGACGTTTTATTGAAGGACTTTCAATCTATCGTCACCTACTATAAAGACAAACATTAATGCGAATTTATCAGACATATATTTTAATACTTGCCATGGCATTGCCAGCAGTAATATTTGCTGAAAGCCATCCATTACACATCAGTCAGGGTATGATTCAGGCAGGACCGCCAAATGCACAGGTGCTTGCAGGTTACATGACACTGGAAAATACCTCGGACAAAACCATCGTAATAACAGGTGCAACAAGCCCTCTGTTCAAACAGGTTGAATTCCATCAAACCTTCACCGAAGGCGGCATGATGCGCATGCGTAAACAGGAACAACTCAGTATCCCGGCTCACAAGAAACTGATGCTGAAACCAGGCAGTTATCACATGATGCTGATTAATCCAACCAGAGCACTTCAGCCAGGTGATCAGGTTCCTGTAACAATTAAGACCTCATCTAAAAACAGTCTCTCTATTACTCTAACCGTCAAGCTGCCCGATACAGGTATGCAAGAACACCACCATCATCATCACTAGACGGATACTAAAAATATGAGTAACGGCTTTAAAGTGTTCTTTCACAAATACATTCTCCCCTGTAATTTATTATCAAGAATCACCTATTTTCTGATGCATGCCAAACGTTTTCCGTTCAGGGATCCTTTTGTTACGTTCATGATAAAACGCCATTCCATTCAGGTTCAGGAAGCGCTGGAACCTGATTATACTGACCGCCGCATTCACCCGAATATCAACAGTTTTTTTGTGCGCGCACTAAGACCGGATGCCCGACCCATTGCTGCCGGTGAGGATGAACTTTGCTCTCCAGCTGATGGCACTATCAGCCAGATTGGCAAGATTAATCATGAGCAGATTATTCAGGCCAAGGGACATTCCTTTTCGGCTGTGGATTTACTGGGTGGCTCAGAAGAGCGCGCAAAGCCTTTTCTAAATGGCAATTTCACAACCATTTATTTATCACCCAGTGACTACCATCGAGTTCATATCCCATTTGGTGGAAAATTACAGGAAATGGTGCACATCCCGGGAAAACTGCTAAGTGTCGCTCCTTTTTTAATTGATGCGGTTCCCAATCTGTTTGCTAACAATGAGCGGGTCGCCTGTCTTTTTGAAACCAGCTTTGGACCTATGGCTATTATTCTGGTGGGCGCTGTCAATGTTGGTTCAATCGAAACCGTTTGGGCCGGTGAAATTACTCCACCGCGAGGCCTGAAAGTAACGGATACACCGTATGAAGGTGATGATGCGATTGAACTGAAAAAAGGGGAAGAGCTCGGTCGTTTTAATATGGGTTCAACGGTGATTATGTTGTTCCCGCCAGATACGATCAAATGGCAAGAGAACCTTAAACACGATGACAGGATTCAGATGGGGAAGTTGATAGCGACGCTGCTTTAATAAATACAGGGCTGGTTTGTTATGAGGTTTCGCGGCCATGGCCGCAAAAATTACATTCAGGCCTTGCGCTGAATCTGAAACGGTGAGTCATACAATATCTCTTGCAGATCCCGAAACTCATTCACTTTAAAATCTGTAAATTCCAACCCATAGCCTTGTGGTGTCACATAGGCAACTCGCGTATCGAATGTAATATAAGAGGCTTTACTACGATATTGCAGCATGACAATCCGGATTTGCGCATCACGTGGAATTAACACGTAATTCAGGTCTATAAACATCCCGCCTAAACCGATATCGCGTGTGCGTGCGTAGTAGGTACGATTATGGAATATTACTTTCACATCGGTACTGATAACGCGTCGATCGCTCCAACGTTTTTCAACTGAGCTATTATTATCTTGCATAAGCCACATCCCTATAAAAATGCATGTGATAATTGGGAAATATATCCCACATTATACGCTGATCTAAAATATTCTCAAACCTTTATGCCCGTTCAAACGGGAATGCCAACACTTCTCTGATCGAGCGACTGCCTGTGATTAGCATCAATAATCTGTCCAATCCCAGAGCAACCCCTGCGCAGGGTTCCAGGCCAAATGCCAATGCATCTATAAGATGCTGATCATGCTTGATTTCCATAAGTTTTTTCTGCTCACGAAAATGACTGTCAGCCTGGAAGCGCCTGGCTTGTTCTGTGTTATCGGTCAGTTCATTAAAACCATTAGCCAATTCTACACCTTTTGCAAATAACTCAAATCTTTCTGCTATTTGTGGGTTCTGATCATTAATTCTGGCCAGTGATGCCTGGCTCGCAGGGTAACTATGCACAAACACAAACCCTTCATTGGCCAGATGAGGCTCAATAATATGTGTCAGTATCAAATCCAGTAGCTCATCAAGACTAAACCCCTTGTCGGGCTTATGCCGGTTTTCGGATGCTATATGTACATGAATGCCTTTCGCACTGACCAGTGAAAACAAGTCATCAACGCTTGCCTGAAAAGGATTGATACCCGCATAGTGCTCGAATAATTGCTGGTAACTCAGGCTTTTTACCGTTTCATTTTCTTCCAGCAATTCCAGGTGACGTAACAGGGACGTGATTTCATCCATAAGTTGAAAGTGATCAAAACCAGGTCGATACCATTCAAGCATTGTGAATTCAGGGTTATGTAAATCAGTACAAGGGTCTTCACGAAAAGCTTTGCAAATCTGGTAAATGGGGCCTGAACCGCTTGCCAGCAGACGTTTCATTGCGAATTCTGGTGATGTTTGCAGGTAAAGTTGCTGCACCTGCCCTTGTACAGAACAATGACTGGTCAGGCTTTCAATAGAGGTATCCGGGTTGCCTGAATGAGACAGTACGGGTGTCTCAACTTCCATAACCCCACGCCCAGAAAAAAAATATCGTATTGCGGCAAACATGGCTGCTCGTTGCTGCAGGATGTCCTGCCCGGCAACAGCACGCCAGTTTTTATGTCCGTCAGGCATCCTTTACGCGCGATACATATTCTGCTGAACGTGTATCAACTTTAATCATTTCATCGATCTGAATGAAAAGCGGCACTCTGACTACAGCACCGGTTTCCAGCGTCGCCGGTTTACCGCCACCACCGGATGTATCTCCCTTGAGGCCCGGGTCTGTATCGACTACTTTCAACTCCACAAAATTTGGCGGGGTTACGGTTAGCGGTACTCCGTTCCACAAGGTCACCTCACATTTATCCTGCTCTTTAAGCCATTTATAAGTCTCACCCACGGCATCTTTACTCGCAGCAATCTGTTCAAAGGTATCCGGATCCATAAAGTGCCAGAATTCTCCGTCGTTATACAAATATTCCATACCTGTATCCATCACATCAGCTGCTTCAACAGATTCACCTGATTTAAATGTTCGATCAATTGTTCGACCTGTTTTAAGATTACGAACCTTGATCCGGTTAAATGCCTGCCCCTTGCCGGGCTTAACAATATCATTTTCAACAATGACATAAGGGTCATTATCGAGCATGATTTTCAAACCGCCCCTGAATTCACTTGTACTGTATGATGCCATCAAATCACCCTATTCGTTCAACCATGGTTATAATTAATGTCCTATGATAACCCGAAATGACAAATTACGTCACATCCCTGACTGGCAACGTGAGCTTTCCGGTGCCATCACCCAGCTTGATGACCTGCTGGAAATCATCGGCCTGACTGCAAAACAACTCAACATCAGTGATGCAGCTAAAAAACAATTCTCATTAAAAGTGCCCCGACATTTTGTAAATCAGATACAAAAATCTTGCCCTGACGACCCTTTGTTACGCCAGATACTGCCTGCTGCCGCTGAAATGCAGGCACATGAAAATTTCATAAAAGACCCTGTATCCGACCAGTCTTTTCTGGTTTCTGCGGGTGTTTTACAAAAATACCATGGACGTGCATTAATGATAACGACGGGCGCGTGCGCTATCCATTGCCGCTATTGTTTTCGCAGACATTTTCCTTATAGCCAAAACCGTGCATGTGACGATGACTGGCAAGATGCCATTGACTATTTCAAACAAAACACAAATCTTCACGAAGTCATTCTGAGCGGTGGTGACCCGTTAACGCTTAGCGACAGTCGACTGAATCGCCTGATCAGGAAAATTGAACAGATCAGGCACATCACGACTTTAAGAATCCATACCCGCTTGCCTGTTGTGCTACCACAGCGTATCTGCCCGGAACTACTTTCATGGATCACAAACAGCCGCCTGAATATTGTTTTTGTCATCCATTGCAATCACGCCAACGAAATTGATCCTGATGTCACTCATGCATTGCAGACGTTGCGTGATAATAATGTAACGCTGCTGAACCAGTCTGTTTTACTCAAACAGGTTAATGATGATGCGCAGGTCTTGTCGCATTTAAGTAAGCAATTGTTTGCCGCCGGTGTTCTGCCCTATTACCTGCATTTACTCGATCCGGTTGAAGGCGCAGGCCACTTTAATGTTGCTCAAGCGGATGCCATACAACTTATGCGTCAACTGCGCCA
>Ga0316205_10004214_pt1 | contig 12766 bp, 12 predicted proteins | sample 3monthpyrite_MG_FD_204941 | JGI IMG/M metagenome (GOLD analysis project Ga0316205, IMG submission 204941) | Microbial mat bacterial communities from mineral coupon in-situ incubated in ocean water Damariscotta River, Maine, United States -... | ecosystem: Environmental > Aquatic > Marine >... | reverse complement strand
GCGGCGGCCGAGGCCGTTGCGGCAAGCTGATCGGGCGAACGTGACACGGGGAAAAAGCGCCTGCGCAGGGATGGTGCCGGTGGATTAGAAAAAGGACTGATATGTTTGATATGACAGGGAAAAACGCGCTGGTAACTGGTGCATCCGGTGGCATCGGGGCGGAAATTGCGCGTGTATTGCACGGCGCGGGTGCAACGGTGGGCCTGTCTGGCACGCGTGTGGACCCGCTGCAGGCGCTGGCCGATGAACTGGGCGACCGCGCCCATGTGCTGCCCTGCAACCTGAGCGATGCCGAGGCGGTGCAGGCGCTGCCCAAGGCGGCGGCGGAGGCGATGGGATCGGTCGATGTGCTGGTCAACAACGCGGGCATCACGCGCGACAACCTGTTCATGCGGATGTCGGATGAGGAATGGGCGCAGGTGATTGAGGTCAACCTGACTTCGACCATGCGGCTCTGCCGGGGCGTTCTGCGCGGCATGATGAAGGCGCGGTGGGGCCGGATCGTCAATATCAGCTCGGTGGTGGGAACCACCGGCAACCCCGGACAAGGCAATTACGCGGCCTCCAAGGCGGGCATGATCGGCATGTCGAAATCGCTGGCCTATGAGGTTGCGTCACGTGGCATCACGGTGAATGCGGTGGCCCCCGGGTTCATTGAAACCGCGATGACCGACAAGCTGACCGAGGATCAGAAGGACAAGATCCTGACCCAGATCCCGGCAGGCCGCATGGGCAGCCCGGCCGAGATCGCGGCGGCGGTGCTGTATCTGGCGGCACCCGAGGCCGCTTATGTCACCGGCACCACGCTGCATGTAAACGGCGGCATGGCGATGATCTGATGGTCTCGCTCCGGCAGCGATTGTGCAATGGGCTGGCGCGGGCGGTGCAGAAACCGATGCTGATGCTACCGCTGCCGGCCTCGCTGGCGCGGATGGCGTTCGATCTGAACGCGCGGATCCTGTATCGGACGCCGCGCGACATGGTGTTGGAGTCTGTTGAGATGGGCGGGGTGCCCTGCACCTGGATTACACGCCGGGCGCAACCGGATCGGGGCGGCGTGATGCTCTATCTGCATGGCGGCGGGTTTGTCCTGGGATCGCTGCGCAGTCATCGCCATCTGGTGGCGCATCTGGCCGCGAAATCGGGGCAGAAGGCGCTTTTTGTGCGATATCGCCTGGCCCCCGAACATCCGTTTCCTGCTGCTTGCGACGATGCCCTGGCCGTCTATCGCGGCTTGCTGGCGGACGGTCACGATCCGGCCCGGATCACGCTGGCGGGCGACAGTGCGGGCGGCTGTCTGGCGCTGGTGTTGTTGCAGGATATCGTGCGGGAAGGGTTGCCGTTGCCGCGCGCGGCGGCGCTGATCTCGCCCATTACAGACCTGACGGGATCGAGCGCATCGCTGCTGCAAAACCGTTGGCGCGATCCGATTCTACCGCTGTCCTGGGGGCAACGCGCGGTTGCGGCCTATCTGGCGGGGCAGGATGGTGCGAACCCGCGTATTTCGCCGCTTTGGGGCGATCTGTCGGGTCTGCCGCCGGTCTTTGTGCAGGTCTGCGAGAGCGAGATCCTGCGCGACGACGGGCAACGTCTGGTGGCGGCGATCGGGGATGCGGGGGGGCAGGCGGCGTTGCGCGTCTGGCGCGATGTGCCGCATGTCTGGCATCTGATGTGTGGCCGCGTGCCCGAGGCGGATGCCGGTGTGGATGAATTGGCGGCATTTCTGACGGGATCGACAGTAACTTAGACGATGTCAGGCCGCCATGGCCAGGCCCGTCGCGGGGGAAAGCGCCGATCGGATCCGCGCCCGAAGCATATCGGGCGGCGCGTCCAGCGGAATCCGGATCAACGGAACGCCCGCCCGCTCCAGCGCGATTTCAATCAACTGCCGGTCATCCTCGGCCTCGGCCTGTGCGCTGATCATCAGCGCAAGATCAAGGTTCCCGGCATAGGAAAAAACACCGAAATCCAGGCCCGCCCGGTTGAGCGCGCATTGCGTCGCCGCGTTCATTTCGGTGTCGCCGGGTTCGAGGCGAATACGCAGCGCGCGCGACAGCACAATATCGGGTAAAACGCGTTGCGCCTGCCCCAGACATTCGACGACATCTTCCAACCGCTCCAGCAATGTGGCGCGTGGGGCATCAAGCACCGGAACACGTTCAATCGCGGCCAGGGCGAGATGCTCAACCGGCGTTGGCACGGGACGTGACGGCGGGGCTTTGGTCCGCACCGCCCGGTTTTTCGCCAGATTTCGCGGCCCCGATCTGCGGACCCGAATATCGAGCGTAATGAAGGCCAAAGAAAGCGGCCCCAGGGACAGGACAGCCAGCAGATAAGGTGCTGCCGGATGGTAAATGACTGCCGCAATCAGGAATTGAATCGGGTCTGTCATGGTCAGGACCTTTCATCGAGGCAAATGGGCCGGTAACCGGCGGGCCTTCTTACTGTATCCATGCGTCACGGTAGGTCTGAAAGAATGCGATTCGGTTAAAGGCGACCGGTGCGGGGGAACGCCAAAACTGATGGAAATTGGTGCGATGCCCCGTTGCAGTCGCAAGGAAATGTGCTATAGGCGGCGCAGTTTTGCCGGGGGGCGCACTTGCGTCAGACGGTAGCGGGGCCTTAATGAAGCCCATGACACCGCCGACATCGGCATATTGAAAAACGAGGGTGGCCCCCTGGGGCATGCTTTCGCAAAATTGAATGAGGATCGTAAAGATGAGCGATATCGCAGACCGCGTAAAGAAAATCGTTGTCGAGCACCTGAGCGTCGAGGAAGATAAAGTGGCCGAGAACGCCTCGTTCATCGACGACCTGGGCGCCGACAGCCTGGATACCGTCGAACTGGTCATGGCTTTTGAAGAAGAGTTCGGCATCGAAATTCCCGATGACGCGGCTGAAACGATCCAGACCTTCGGCGACGCCGTCAAGTTCATCACCGAAGCGTCCTGAGCTTCGCACGATCTGAAAAATTCAATGCGGCATCCCGGGAGGGGTGCCGTTTTGCGTTTCGGCCAACTCCCGCGTGCCGGGAATGCGCGGGGGGATTGCCCCCAAGGGGCGCTTGACGCTATCACCGTGGCGACAAGCTGAAAAGCAAAGGGCAGGATATATGCGTCGAGTTGTTGTCACCGGCCTGGGGATGGTGTCCCCGTTGGCCTGCGGTGTTGAGGAAACATGGGATCGCCTGTTGGCGGGGCAGTCCGGGGCCGGGCCGATCGAGAAATTCGATGCGAGCCAGCTGGCCACCACCTATGCCTGCGAAGTGCCCCTGGGCGATGGCAGTGACGGCACGTTCAACCCCGATGACTGGATGTCCTCGAAGGACCGGCGCAAGGTTGATGATTTCATTCTCTATGGCATGGCGGCAGCCGCGCAGGCGGTGACCGATGCCGGCTGGACGCCCGAGGAGGAAGAGGATCGGCTTCGCACCGGTGTGATGATCGGGTCGGGCATTGGCGGTCTGTCCTCGATTGCCGATACGGCTGTCCTGATCAAGGAAAAGGGCCCCCGGCGGGTGTCGCCCTTTTTCATTCCCGGATCGCTGATCAATCTGATTTCGGGGCAGGTCTCGATCCGCTACGGGTTCAAGGGCCCGAACCACGCGGTGGTGACGGCCTGTTCCACCGGGGCCCACGCCATCGGCGATGCGGCGCGACTGATCCAATGGGGCGACGCCGAGGTGATGATCGCGGGCGGGGCCGAGGCCGCGATCTGCGAGATCGGAATTGCCGGGTTCAACGCCTGCAAGGCGCTGTCCACCAAACGCGCCGATGATCCGCAGAAAGCCAGCCGCCCCTATGATGCGGAACGTGACGGGTTCGTTATGGGCGAAGGTGCCGGCGTCGTGGTTCTGGAGGAATACGAGCACGCGCGCGCGCGCGGGGCCAAGATCTATGCCGAGGTTCTGGGTTATGGCCTGTCGGGCGACGCCTATCACATCACCGCGCCGTCGGAGGATGGCGATGGCGGGTTCCGGTCGATGCAGGCAGCGCTGGAGCGGGCCGGGGTGGAGCCGGGCGATATCGATTACATCAACGCGCATGGCACCTCGACCATGGCCGACACGATCGAGCTGGGCGCGGTGGAACGCCTGATGGGGGATGCGGCGGCAGGGGCCACCATGTCCTCGACCAAATCCTCGATCGGGCATCTTCTGGGCGCGGCCGGCGCGGTCGAGGCGATTTTCTGCATTCTGGCCATCCGTGACCAGGTGGCACCTCCGACGATCAATCTGGACAACCCCGCGATTGCGCCCAAGCTGGATCTGGCACCGAATGCCAAGCGGGAGCGTGAGATCAATATCGCATTGAGCAACAGTTTCGGATTTGGCGGCACCAATGCCAGTCTTGTCCTTGGCAAGGTGAACGACTGATGTGGAAGCACATAGCGGCCAACGGGTTCAGTTTTCTTATCGTGGCGCTGATCGCCTTTGCCGGGGCGATTGCCTGGGGGCAGCGGCAATTCGTCGAGCCGGGGCCTTTGCAGCAGGCCGTGTTTTTCGAGGTGGCACCGGGGGCCAGCCTGGCCGAAGTGTCCGAGAATCTGGGCGCGGCGGGAGTGGTCTCCAGCCCGATCCTGTTCCGGCTTGGCGCGCGCTATACCGGCCAGGCCGAAGAATTGCGCTTTGGCACCTATGAGATCGCGTCCGGTGCATCGATGGTTGACGTGCTGGAGGTCGTGACATCCGGCGGGCAATCGACGTTTCGCTATACGGCCACCTACGTGATCCGGGGACAGGGCAATGGCGAGATGCGCCTGCGCGAGCGGGTGCCCGGAACCGGCGAGCAGATAGACCTGGCGGTGTTCGGATCGCAAGACCCTGTGCCCGAGGCCTATGAGGCGCTGGTGGCCGGTGGCGCGCCGGTTGTTTACCGGGTATCGGCACCCGAAGGGATGACCGTCTGGCAGATCGTGGAGGCGCTGCGTGGGGCGGATTTTCTGACCGATGACGTGGTCGACCTGCCGCCCGAGGGCACATTGGCCCCCGATACTTATGAAGTGGCACGCGGCACGCCGATATCGGAGATCCTGACCGATATGGCTGATGCGCAGACCGGCATTTTGCTTGCCGCCTGGGCCGGACGCGCCGAGGGGTTGCCGTTTGATACGGTGCAGGAGGCGTTGGTTCTGGCCTCGATTATTGAAAAGGAAACCGGCGTCAGCTCCGAGCGCGATCAGGTGGCGGGTGTGTTTGTGAACCGTATGCGCCAGGGGATCCGGCTGCAGACCGATCCCACGATCATTTATGGCGAAAGCGAGGGGCAGGGGTTTCTGGGGCGCCCCATCCGGCAAAGCGAGATCGATAATGCCGGCAATCCCTGGAACACCTATCGCATCGACGGATTGCCGCCGACGCCGATCGCAAATCCCGGTCGCGCCGCGATCGAGGCGGCGGTGAACCCGGCCGAGACCGATTACATCTTTTTCGTGGCCGATGGGTCGGGCGGGCATGCCTTTGCCGTGACCCTTGCGGAACATGAGCGAAACGTTGCGGCCTGGCGGGCGATCGAGGCCGAAAGGGCGGCGCAGGAAAACTGAAGGCCTCGCCGCCAAAGGCTGCGATCCGGGTGGGGGCCAGCCCCCACACGCCCGGGATATTTGCTGCACAAAGAAGGCATGGGGTTTTTTCGTGAGCGGCCAATCGTGGCTGGCGCGTTGGCGGCGGTGCGCCCCCGGTGGCGGCAGCCACGTTACCGGCGTTGTATCTCGGTCCGGGAAGCTCATCCAGCGCTGGAACAGCCATTTCGGGCGCTCAATCCAATGTTGGTTGCCGATCGTTCGGGGTTTGGAAAGCCGACCCGAATGGGCGCTTTACCAGAAATCTTGGGACCGTCTTTTGAGGGTCGGATTTTTTATCCAGAAAATGTGTAATGCCTGACACGGTCGCGCGTCCTTCTTTCAGTGGGCTGCGGTCTTGCCCCGAAATTGAGGATTTGAGCGAGGCCAGCCATGTCGCTGCGGACATCGGTAGGGACAATGCCAAGGACGCTGAGGGATTGGCCGCAGCAATCGCGGACCGGTGCCCGTTGGCGATGCAGCAGGTCCAAGATCAGCCCGCCGGTCGTCGCGTCGGCTGTGCCAAATGCCCGAATGCAATCCCTGCCTGGAGAAATCGAAGAATGACCACCGACCCGCGCAACACGCCACCCGCAACGGCCTCGCAAGGCGGTCGCAGTGAACCAAACCGACGCAACGTGTTGGGCTTTGGTCTGATCGCGGCCGGGACCATTGGAGGTGCCGGATATTTCCTCTGGCCAATGCTGCGCCAGAACACGCTTCAGACGCCGCAGGGTGCCATGGCCGTTACCGTCTCGATGAGCGGCTTTTCTCCCAACGTTCTGACGGCGCGGGCCGGGCAACGGATTGATCTGCAATTGATCAACAGTGACAATGCGCTGCATACCGATGGCGGCGGCTGGCATCAATTTGCCAGCGACGAACTTGGCCTTGACTTCAACATTGCGCCGCTGAGTGAATCCCTGGTCAGCTTTACCGTCGACACGCCCGGCACCTATGATTTCTACTGTGGCGTCTGCTGTGGTGGCGTGGCGAACCCTTATATGCACGGTCAACTTGTGATTGAGGCCTGATCCGCGATGACATTTCGACCTGCGGTGATTGTCCTGTTGCTGGCGGCCGTGGCGGCGCTTTCGATCGGGCTGACGGCCGGATGGCTGCAAACGCCCGGCGGGCTGATGGCTGGTGTTACCGGCATTATGGCGCGCCCCGAAGTAACCGTGCCGACGATTGTCGCGGCGGGCATTCTGGACGGCATAAACCCTTGCGCGTTTACCCTGCTTTTGCTGTTCATCACGGCGCTTCTGGCGACATTGGGCGGGGCCGGGCCGGACGCGGTTGCGCGTGCCCGACATCGGATGTTGCTGAATGGCGGCGCGTTCATTTTCGCGATCTTCCTGGCCTATCTGATCCTTGGTACCGGGCTGATGCAGGTTTCGACCGTTTTGGCGCAGAACCATCTTGGGGCGCGGCTGGGGGCGCTTTTGTCAATTCTGCTCGGGCTCTGGATGCTCAAGGATTATTTCCTGCCCGGTGTTGGCCCGAAACTGGCCGCGCCGCGATGGGTGGCCGGGCGCGCGCGCGGTGTCGATGGGGCTGCCTCGGTGGCAACCATGTTCGGTCTTGGCGCGCTGATCAGCCTGTGCACCGTGCCTTGCAGCGGCGCCGTCTACATCGCCATCATCAGCCTGCTGGCTCTGCAGGAAAGCTTTGCCCTCAGCTATGGCTATCTGCTGCTTTACAACGTGATGTTCATCCTGCCGCTGGTGGTGATCCTGCTGATGGCATCCTCGCGGACCGGCCTGAACCGGATGGCGCGTTGGAACCTGCATCATCGTGACAGTATCAAACTGGGCCTGGGCAGCGGGGTGGTGCTGCTTGGTCTGGCGATCTTGGCAACGGCATGAGGGGCGCGCACCCTGGTTATCAGATCGTGGTGCCCGTTATGTGCGGCATCCCGTTCGGGCCGTGGTAATCCGTCCCCTCGACATGCCTCAATTGATGACGCGGGCGGCAACGCGCATCCCCTCGGACAGGCCGGAAGAGGGGTAAAGGATCACACGCTCCCCCTCGGATAAGCCGCCCGTTACCTGTGCCTGAATGCCATTGTTCGGGCCAATCTCAATGGGCCGGAGCGCGGCGATACCATCCGCGACGACAAATACGGCCCAAGCGTCACGGTTGCGAAAAAGCGCGCTGGCGGGCACGATCAGGGTGTCCTCTGCCTGCCAGACGATAATCCGGGTCTCCACCCGGAACCCATGCCCGAGGCCGGTATAGTGATCGGACAGGTTGGAAAAGGCGATCACCGCATTCACGCGCTGTTCTTCCACGCCAAGGGCCGAAAACTGGGTGATGCCGAACGGATCGACCCGGATCACTTCGCCGGCCAGATCGGTGGTGCCGCCCCAATCGGTTATGATCACCGGATCGCCCACCGAAACCTGCACAGCATCGGTCGACAGCAGATCCACAACCACCTCCAGATCGCTTTCGATGTTACCGATCTCCATGATCGGCGCACCCGAGGGCAGGGTGGTCTCGCTTTGCTGGATCACCCGCAGGATACGGCCATCGGCAGGCGCAAATAGCGGGATATCGTTTGAGCCGCCCCCGACGGCCGTGGCGAGACCCGGATCGTCGAACCCGATCAACTGCGCCTGCGCATTGGCGATCTCGGCCTCGCGCATGGATATCGCGGCCTCGGCGGTATCGACATTTGCCTGGGCCACGCGGGCGGATTGTCGGGCCCGATCCAGCGCCGCGCCCGAGGAAATGCCGCGTTCCACCAGCTGTTCGGTTCGCGTCAGTTCGGTCTCGGAAAGGTCGCGATTGGCCAGGGCCGCGTTCAGATCGGCGCGCGCCACCCGCAGCGCGGCCTGGGCGGCATCGACGGCGGCAATGGCCTGCTCGCGGTTGCGCACATCCAGCGCGGCGGGGTTGATGGGGCGCATGAGCGCCACGATGGTTTCCCCCCGGATGACCGGATCGCCGGGCTGGACGCTGACGCGCTGCAACTGGCCCGCGACCGGGGTCGAGACGATATAGGCGTCGCGCACCCGCGTGCGGCCCTCTTCGTCGATGGTCAGACGCAGGGTTCCGCGCGTCACCGCCCCCATATCGACCATCAAGGGCCTGGGCCAGAACGCCGCCGCCAGCGCCCCCACCACCAACACAACGGCCAGGGTGGTCAGGATCAGACGCGATCGTCTCTTTGCTTTTGCCATGACGGCTACTCCCTCGTTTTCAGGGCCAGGACCAGGTCGGCCCTGTCGATATCACGTTTCACCAGCCAGCCCGAGGCAATTGCCGCGCCGATCACCACCATGCCTGCAAACCCGTAGCTCGCAAGGTCAAAGACCACCGGGATCTGGTAGAGCTCATTGGAAAATCCGGCGGCGATACCGAAGGACAGATAATACCCCAGGGCACCGCCAAACGGCAGGGCCAGCAGCGTCACGACGGCCAGTTCGCCCAACAAAACGAAGGCCGTTTCGGCCTTGGTAAAGCCGATGACCCGCAAGCTGGCCAGATCGCGGATCCGTTCGGCATAGGCAATGCGCGCGGCGTTGTAGACGATGCCGAAGGTGATCACAAAGGCAATGGCCCCCATGACATAGCGGATGGCCCCCGCACCGGTGTTCATCAGCGTCAGAAAGGCGGCTTCGGCATCTGATTTCAGGCTGACGCCCGCCACCGTCGGCATATTTTGCAGCGCCCGGTAAATCTCTCTCGCGCGCGCCTGATCTATCGACAGATACGCCCCCGAGACGCGGCCCGGTTCGCGCAGGGCGCGGTTGAGGGCGTCCAGATTCATATAGGCGGGTGAACCGAGCAGGCTTTCGGCCACCGCCGTCACCGGGATTTGCAGATCCGGCTGCCGGCCCTCGCGCACCTCGACCGTCAGCATCTCGCCGGGCCGGATATCCAGGATATCGGCCAGCGCGGTGGACAAGACAATGCCCCGCTCGCCCAGGGGTATTTCCGCCAGATCGGAATCCAGCGCGCGAAACAGCCTGGCCTGCGCCGACAGGCCGGTCACGACACCGCGATACGTGTTGAGCCCGTTGCGCAGGACCGCGGGTACATGGCGCACAGGCTCGACCAGGGTCACGCCCGGCATTCGGCGCAGCTCGAATATCGTGGCCTCCGAGGCCGCATGGGTAAAGCTGACGGTCACGTCGCTGCGGTCGATAACATTGAAGGTCAGGTCAACCGTGCGGTCAAAGCCTGCATAGATCGTGATCATCGAGGCGCTCAGCGCCATGCCGCAGGCGATGCCGATCATCGCGCCCGCCATGCGGCCGGGTTGCCGGGTGATACGGCGCAAAACCATACGGGACGGTTGATCCAGCCAGGCGTTCAACCAGCGCCCCATTTTGCCCGTACGGCTGTAATCGGCCGGGGCCGGGGCCCGCATCGCGGTGGCAGGCGTCAACGCAAAGACGCTGCGCAACACCATCAACCCGCCAACCGAAGCCGACAGGATGCTGACGCTGACGCCCGAGACAAAGGACGCCGGATCCAGCTGGAACACCAGAAAGGGAAACTTGAAATAGTCGGTATAGAATTGGGTCAGCGCCCGCCCACCGGCAATGCCCAAAAGACAGCCCGCAAGCGCACCGCCAATCGCGATTGCCATCACCAGTTTGAAGTAATGCGCGCCAACCTCGGAATTGGTGTAGCCAAAGGCCTTCATCAATCCGATCTCTTCGCGCTCGGACTGCACCATGCGGTTGATCACGATATATAAAAGGAACGCCGCCACCGCGAGGAAAATCGGCGGCACGCCCACGGCCGACGCCTCCAACCCGATGATCTCCTGGCTGAGAAACCGGTTCGAGATCTGATCGGCCAGCGGATAGGCCCCGGTGCCACCGTACGCGTCAAGGATGCGGTCCACGGCATCCAGAACGGCATCCTCATTCGCCCCGCGCGACAGCGACAAGAGCGCCTCGTTGAACGCGCCCTCCATATCGTACGCCGCCGCCAGCGCCGACCGGCTCATCCAGATCACACCGAAACGGGCGTCATCGGGGATGATCTCACCGGGGGCGGTGGTGTAGAGAAATTCAGGGCTCTGGGCCAGGCCCACGATGCGAAAGCTGCGCCGCGCCCCGTTCATCGTCGCGGATATGCGGTCGCCGGGGCGCAATCCTTGCGCGTTGGCAAAGGATTGCAATAACAGGATTTCATCAGTGCGGTCGCTGTCGATCATCCGCCCATCGGACAAAAAGACATCGTTCAGGCGCGGGGCCCGCAGATCGGGCAACGAGACCGCCTGCGCCTGCACCGGCACATCGGCCCCCTCCAGGTCGATCAGCGCGCCACCGATCACGCGCGGCTCGACTGCGCTGACGCCCTCGATCGCCGCCAGCCGCTGCACCAGCCGATCCGGCGCGCGGGTCACGGGCGCAAAGACATCCGCCAGCCGGTAGCGTTCGTAATAGGCGGCGCGGGTTTCATTCAGCGAGGTGACCAGCCCCGACATCATCACCAGCATCGCGACACCGACCGCAATCACGATACCGATGGCAATGGCCTGCCCCTTCATGCGCCACAGATCGCGCAACAGCTTGTGGTCAAGCGGGCTCACCAGTCGATCTCCTCGGGCGTGAGCTTGGTCTCGTTCACCACAATCTCACGCACGCTGCCATCGGCGAAATGGATCACCCGGTCGGCCATCGCGGCCTGGCTGGCGGCATGGGTGACGATCAGCACCGTGGCCCCGAGTTTCTCGTTCACATCGCGCAGAACCTTCAGCACCGAGCGTCCGGTCGTGCTGTCGAGCGCGCCGGTGGGTTCATCGCAAAAGAGAACCGTGGGGTTCTTGGCAACGGCGCGCGCGATGGCCACGCGCTGCTGTTCGCCGCCCGACAATTGTGCTGGGAAATGATCCACCCGGTCGCGCAATCCGACGATATTTAAGGCATCGCCCGGGTCCATTGGATCACGGGCAATCTCGGTCACAAGTTCGACATTTTCATGCGCGGTCAGGCTCGGCATCAGATTGTAGAACTGAAAGACAAACCCGACGTGATCCCGCCGGTAGCGGGTCAGCTCTCTGTCCGTCATATCGCTGAGGTTTCGGTCCTGAAAGAAGGCGTCACCATCGGTGGCACGGTCCAGTCCGCCAATGATGTTCAACAGCGTGGATTTGCCGCTGCCAGAGGGCCCGAGCAACACGACGATCTCGCCCTCGGGAATGTCCAGATCTACGCCGCGCAGGGCATGCACGGCCGAATGCCCTTCACCGTAAACTTTGGTCAGACCCTTGGTTGAAAAAATATTCTTCTTCATCCAATACTCGCTAACGGATGTTCAGTTTTGATTGAACATACCTGACGGATAAGGGGTGGGGAAAGCCAGTTTGTCAATGCGGCGCAATCGAACGACCGATCAGCTGACCAGGGCCAAACGAGATGCCGCCGCGACGGCCCGGGCGGAATTCATCGAAAAAATCGGGGTGATCGCGCAATCCGAGGGGCTGCCGCGTATTGCGGGCCGTGTTTTGGCCATGCTGCTCTACGATGGTGAACAGGTCTCATTCGGGCAGCTCGCGGGGTCCCTCAAGGTCAGCCGTGGCAGCGTCAGTTCCAGCGTGCGGTTGCTCGAAAGCCAACAGTTGATCAAACGGGTCGCCAGACCCGGCGAGCGGCAGGACTATTTCCAGCTGGTTGAGAGCGCATTTGCCAACATGGTCGCGGCCTCCGCGATGCGCGTTCGACGGGCGGCCGACGATATCGAGGAATCGTTGCAGATTATTCCCGCATCCGAAACAGGCCCCCGCGCGCGAGTTGCCGATTACGCAGCCTACTATCGTGCGATGGGCGAAGGTCTGGACACGGCGGCAAAGGCCCTGCGCAAGACCCGCTGATGGGGGAGGCGCAAACCGCCGGGTTGCGCGTGGCCAGGGCTTTGGTGCACGAACCGGCAGGTAGGGTTCACCTCATGAATCCAGCGCGCTAGCTGACGATCGTGAACAACTTCACATCGAGAATTTCCAAAGCCAGAAATTGGTTCGTCGACAATCAATCGCAAACGTGACGTGGTTCACCATCGATCCGGGTTGACGCTGAGATGTGCTGAGAGGGTCGGCCTTCAGGCCAGCGTGAACGGGAGCAGGCGTGTAGCGCTGCGGCGATACACGCGGGCCTTGAAGTGCCCCTGGATTTGCAAAACGCTCTGCTCGGGTATTCCGGAACCAGCGAGACGGATGTAGGTCGGGGCACGTTCGTTATTCGGA
>Ga0316205_10004213_pt1 | contig 12767 bp, 9 predicted proteins | sample 3monthpyrite_MG_FD_204941 | JGI IMG/M metagenome (GOLD analysis project Ga0316205, IMG submission 204941) | Microbial mat bacterial communities from mineral coupon in-situ incubated in ocean water Damariscotta River, Maine, United States -... | ecosystem: Environmental > Aquatic > Marine >... | reverse complement strand
CGTATCGAGCATGCTGGTATCTCCCCGGGTTGGCAGCGCTGACCGGTTTATATCGTTGGCCGATGGTGGGCAGTTTCAATGCCCCGATGATCCGATGCTGGATCTGCTTCCACAGCACAGTAAAACAGAAGGTGCTGTCGCCTGGCTGGAACAACGTGTGGCGGTGGCGGTCGCAAGTGTGGTGCTGACTGTTGCGTTACTGGTCAGTGGTTATGAGTACGGTTTGCCGGCGGCAGCGAAGCATGTCGCGGCAGAGATCCCGATTGAAACGGAACAGGCGCTGGGCGAACAGGCGCTGGTATGGCTGGACGACAGCGACTGGTTCAAGCCTTCCGAACTGGATCAGGACACGCAGGATCGCATACGTTCGGAATTTGAAGACCTGTTTGCCGAGCTGCCTTTTGCGCAGCACTACCGGCTGGCGTTTCGTGAATCCAGCTATATCGGGGCGAACGCCTTTGCGCTGCCCGGTGGCACTATAGTGATTACCGATGACATGGTGAAGCTGGCCGAATCGGATCAGGAGGTACTGGCAATCCTTGCGCATGAGATAGGCCACGTTGAGCTTCGCCATGTGATGCGCCATGTATTGCAGGATTCCGCGGTAGCGGTTGCCGCAGCCACAATCACAGGCGATGCCGCTACACTCAGCGTGGCGGTGGCGGGCCTGCCTTCGGTGGTGGCGCAGGCCGAGTATTCACGCGACTTTGAGACCGAAGCGGACGACTTCGCCTTTGAACTGCTTCGCCAACACGAGATGTCCCCCGAGGCATTTGCAACCGTGATGGAACGGATCCAGGCAGACTGCGAATGCGAGCCAGGCGCGCTCGATTTTCTTTCAACACATCCTGTAACCGGGGAGCGTATCAAACGGGCGCGTGCTGCCGCGCAGGATCTCGAAACTTCCTGAGCGCCGACTGAACGAACCTCAGCCTGGCAAAACGATAAAGGGGGCGGGGGATTTAATAACACCTCCACCCCTTTTTCTTTTATACGGCTTTCTTAAGCTCCTCCCGAATCACTTTACGCAAGGTGTCTTCCAGTGATTGGTCGTGCATACGAATATGCTCGCGTAAAGCGTCATTGATGAGCGTCTGATAGTTACCCCCACCCGCTGCATTCACCAGTTGCTTGAAGTGCGCGATCACATCCGCATCGAGCCGAATGGTGATACGTTCTTTGTTAGGGCCGGGTTTAACCACGGCACCCCGTTTGCCTTTACTGAAATCTTCACTCATAACTCAAGCCCTGGTAATACTGTCTGACCTCCTGGTGGTTCGCCTTCCTTGGGTCCCAGATAAAGTCCATAGCGTAAGTGTATGCACAAACGGTGTACGCCGAAAGCTTTAGCTCCGCTTCGAAACTTTCTGATACCCGCACAATAACCAAGTATTTTACTCAAGAATAAGCTTATCCCTCGATCAGATCTCTCTAATGCCAAATACCTGAGCAAATCAGTAAACTATAGTCTCTAACTTTTAGAGGGCCTTAAAAGGTCCGTTTAAACAATAACTTAATGAAAAGGGTATAGAGCTGTGAGAGATCAAGAAGATGCGAAGTGCATGCGTAATATGTGGATCATTATGTCGGGCTTGTTCGGGCTGTTTATTGGCCTGGTCATGGTCGCGCGCATGATCACCAGCTGATCCGCTACGGGCAGCACTTGAAGACAAAAGGGGCGGAGGGATTTAATACCTCCGCCCCTTTTTTTTGTTTCGTTGATTGCGCACTTGCCATCGATGCGATGTCGCCGGTGTTCGTGCACGGCATCATCCGGTAACCGTTCGCAGCAACGCCGTGCTGCTCATGCCATTCAAGCCCGCTGTCAGTCCAGGTTTGATCCTTTAGTAATCAACGGCTTGTGCCGCTACCTTCGGATAGAGAGCGATGCCCAATAACATCGTTAATTTTGAAGTACATAGCGGGTCCCGCACATGCCGCAGCAACTGATCAACAGGATCCCCGAAAAACACCGCTTCCTTAGTATCCTGGTCATCACCTCGATGCTTGGCGTGGCCCTGATCCTGGTGGCCGTCTACAACGCTTCGAAAGAACTCGAACTCATCCATGCGATCGATAACCTGCACCACTACGCGAGCGCGCAGCTGAACAGCGCCCGCCCCGACGCCCGTGATCCCGAACGTCTGCTGGCGCTGGCGGCGCCGGGTTACCGGGTGGTGCTCGTGCGTGGTGAAGAGGTGCTTGCAGACAGCAGCATGGACACCGAATCCGCAACGCTCATTAAGCCGGCCGTGCTCGAGGAAAATCGTGTCAACGAACACGGTGGTTATCTCGACCTGGGCGGCCATATGCTGACCTGGACGCGCGTGCGCTTGCCAAAAAGCCGTACCCAGCTGATCTTCCTGCACGACTTCGAAGCCGGCGATATGGCATCAATGATCCAGGTCTATTTCCGGCGCCTGCTGATCCCCGCGGGGTTCTATATCTGGCTGATGGTCTGGATGGGCTTCGTTCTGCGTTATCTGACCGACGAGCTGTCGCGGCAGAAGGAAGAAATGGAGTACCTGGCATTACACGATACGCTGTCGGGCCTGCCCAACCGCAACCTGCTCAACGACCGGCTGGAAAAACGGATCGCCGTGTCGCAGCGCGACCGGGGCTGTTTCGCACTGGCCATGATTGACCTGGATGGCTTCAAGGATATCAACGATACACTCGGACATGATGCGGGCGATGCCATGTTGCAGGAGATTGCCCGCCGCTTGAGTGCCTGCGTACGCAGTATAGATACGGTGGCCCGTGTCGGTGGCGACGAATTTGTTCTGCTGCTGGACGACCTCGACACGGCCGGCAGCCTCGACATCTGCCAGCGTGCCGCGGCGGAGATTGCCCGGCCGGTATCCGTGCGCGATAGCGAAGTGTGCGTTGGTGCCAGCATCGGCATCGCCATGTTTCCGCGGCACGGCGAAGACGTGGAGATGCTCACCCGTAATGCAGACCAGGCCATGTATGCGGTCAAAGCCGACGGCGGTGGAATACGACTCTACGCCGCAGAGACCTCCCGGGAAAATCTGCTGACCGGTGCCGCGAGCACCGTTTCCGTATGAATCGTCCCCTTTCATCAAGACAGGAGAGAAGTAATGTTCAAGCTGAAAAGTAACATGGGAACCATGGACCGCGTCGCGCGCACCATGGCCGGTTCGACGCTGCTCGCCGTTGGGCCGCTGACCGAACTGGTACCGACCGACACGATGTCCAATATCATACTCAGCGGCATGGCCACGGTTGCGCTGTTATCCGCCGCGTTTTCCTATTGCGTCCTCTACGAAGTCACCGGCTTCGATACCTGTGGCAAGAAATAGCACGGAAAAAAGGGGTCAGTACCCTTTTTTGAGTGGCGTTGAGGCGTGTCGGTCCGGGGGCATCCGGAAAAGGGAACGTGTCTAGTATGTAATAAATGTTACAGAACTCTTAACGAGAGTTAAGTACAGTGCAGGCATAGTAATTAATGTGGAAAACGCGTTGCAGTCTGCTCTGCTGTTCGTAGCTGTCAGGACGCCATAACAAATATCAGGGAGGAAAGTCTAAGTAGCCATGTCTATTGGGGGCAACCAGCGCTTGTCGGTTTACTCCCGTTACAACATTGTCCCAGGAAGTGTCAATAACAAACCAGTGAGTCAATAAAGAGGTCGGCGCCGACCCGCTGTTAAATTCTCCGGCTTGCTACAAGTCATCGTTTCATAAGCAACGGTACTGATCATGGTCAGTCTGCGCGGGAAACCGGTGGAGGGTGTAGAAGCCTTTTTCTCTAAGTATTAGTACTGGCAAACTTGCCAGGCGCCACGGGCGCGCTTGAGATCATCACTATCCATACAGGTTGAGAGTACAGGCAACAGCTTGAGAAGAAATCCAAACGCGGAATCAGGACAGCTAAGCTTGATCTGCTAATATCAGCTATCCGACAGATTCAGGTGAGTGAACGCATGATACGATTTCGAGACCTCGGCCCAGGCATTGTCATTGCGGCAACCGGACTGGGTGCTGGCGACCTGATTGCGGCCTCGGTCGCCGGCGCGAAATACGGTATGGCCATTCTCTGGGCCGCTGTTCTCGGCGCAGTCCTGAAATTCGCGCTCAACGAGGGCCTGGCACGCTGGCAACTGGCCACCGGCACCACACTGCTGGAAGGCTGGGTCAGGCGGTTGCCGCGCTTCTGGTCGGTGTATTTCTTTATTTACCTGTTGCTGTGGAGCTTCATCGTCGCAGGTGCGCTGATCTCGGCCACCGGTCTGGCGGTGCATGCCATAGTGCCTGCGGTCAGCGTAGAAGCAGGCGGCGCAATGCAGTCACTCATCGCTGCCGGACTGGTATTGTTCGGGCGTTACCGCTTGCTCGAAGTCATGATGAAGTTTTTTATCCTGTTGATGTTCGCGGTGGTACTGTATTGTGCCGTCGCGCTACAACCGGACTGGGGAAGTGTCATCGGCGCAATCGCCGTTCCCCGTTTGCCTGAAGGTTCGGTGTTCTTCGTGCTGGGTGTCATCGGCGGTGTGGGTGGTAGCGTGACCCTGCTCAGTTACGGTTACTGGATCCGCGAACGTGGTTGGAGCGGGCCCGGACAATTACGGCAGGTGCGAACCGATTTGCTGGTTGCCTATGGACTGACCGGCTTGTTCGGTATTGCGATCATGGTCATTTCAGCCGGCGTGTCGCCCGATGTCCTGTCCGGTAGCAAGATGGTACTGGCTGTGGCCGAGCAGATGGGCGCGACGGTAGGCGATGTCGGCAAATGGTGCTTTCTGATCGGGTTCTGGGGTGCGGTATTCAGCTCGATGCTCGGTGTATGGCAAGGCGTGCCCTACCTGTTTGCTGACTTTGTACACGAGTGGCGGAACAATACCGGCGAAAAGGTCATTGATACGCGCTCTGTGCCTTACCGTGCCTATCTCGCCTTTCTAGCGATACCGCCTATGATCCTGTTGTGGTCGGGAAAACCGGTCTGGGTGGTATTGATCTACGCGGTAGCTGGTGCCGCTTTCATGCCGTTGCTGGCAGGCCTGTTGATTTACATGAACGGTTTCCGCAACTGGCTGGGCCCGTTGCGCAACCGCTGGCCGGCTAACCTTACGTTACTGGCGGCGGTTGTCCTGTTCGCTGCGCTGTTGATACAAAAACTGATCGACGTAATCTAGTACCAAATAAACGGGGTCAGAGAGCAATTTTCTCTAATATTAGGAATAATTGCTCTCTGACCCCAATTTCTCAATTTCTCTCTACGACATCACCGGCTTCGATACCGGTAGCGAACAGAAATAAAGTCACGTCGCCTTGCTCCCTGGTGCAGCGACTTTCGGGTACCGTCTCTTGCGTTACTCGCACTGACGGCGCTCGTGGTCGGCGGGTTCGCCTGAAGGCCGATCCTATACCCGTACAATAACCAAGCAATTAACTCAAGAATAGGCTTATCCCTCAATTAGATCTCTCTAATGCCAAATACCTGAGCAAAACAGTAAACTATAGTCGTTAACTTTGTGGCGGGCCTTGAAAAGCCATTTATTTCAATAGTTTAATGACGAGGTAAGGGTTGTGAGAGATCAAGAAGATGCGAAGTGCATGCGTAATATGTGGGTCATTATGTCGGGCCTGTTCGGGCTGTTTATGGGCTTGATCATGGTCGCGCGTATGGTGACTAACGCCGGCTAGACATGCCTTCAAAATAAAGAGAACCGTGGGCGGAGGGATTGAATACCTCCGCCCTTTCTTTTCGTCCTTTATCTTTCCGGATTCAGATCGAACGAAAGGCGTTGCTCGCGATCTTGCTGTCGATGCGGCTGCGCCGATGTTCACGCGCGGCGTCGTCCGGTAATCCTGCGCAGTAACGCTGTGCGGCGTCGAGGTCTTTGCTGATATGTTCGTGGTACTTGGCGAGCCTTTCCAGTGAATCCATGCAACCACGGGCGGCGAGTGCTTCCCATATGTTAATCGCCTGTTCCCAGTCACCGGCGCGGCGCAAAAGATGACCGAGCAGGCGTTTGCCGTCGTCGCAGAGTGCTTCAGTATGGGTCTGCAATAACTCGCGCGCATGGTCTTCATTGTGTTCTGACAACCAGCGGGCGAGGGCATGCAGGTCCACGTCAAACGATACGGGCTGCTCGGTGGCCTGCATCAATACACTGTGTGCGACCGCTAACGAAACAATATCCTGCTGGTTGTGCTCAACAACCTTTATCAGTTTGGTGTCGTTACCCTTGCGGATATAACTGAACCAGGCTTCGGGTGCTTCACTGCCGGGCAGGTCATCGATGCGGTGAAAGCCGAGCAGGTTTTCTTCAACAGTGATCAGGCGGCAGTCGTTCCAGCGTTTGCTGAACAGGCGCCGCACAGGATGTAAAAGATCGAGGTGGGGGAGCCCATCGAAAGGGTGTTGCATGGCCTGCATGCGAAAGCGGGTCATCAACAGCGGCAGGTCATAGCTCTTGCCGTTGTAACTGACCAGCTGGTCATCGTGCGTCAGGCAATCAGTGAAGGCCTTCAATGCAGCCGCTTCGGCTGAAAAGCCGGTCATCAGGAACTGCGTTAACGCGATAGCATCCGTTTCAACCACGGCGATACCGACCAGGAAGGCGAGGGTGCCGCTGCCACCGGAGAGGCCGGTGGTTTCGGTGTCGATGTATACGTTACGGTGAACGTTGCTGGATTCGCCCGGCAGGTGAGGGCGCTCCCGTAAAATGTTCAATGCCGTAGAGCCCAGTTCGCCCTCGAGAGGAAAACGCCTGCGGATCCGGATCAGGCCGTCAGCGACCAGATCACCGCCAAGACTATCTTTTAATAACAGTATGTTATTACATTTATTAAAAGTAGAATCTGACGCCTTGTGCCCCCTGTTTTTGCCAGCCCGGCCTCGCGACTCCAGCAGTGCAATCTTCTCACGCAAGGTGGAAATAGAGGGCTTTGACGCAGGCGGCCGCGCCGCCACACCGGCCTGCTGTTGCAAGCGTGACAGCCGGCTACCAACACTCATCGCCACACCGAATAAAAATGATTCCCCCGGCCCCAGAGAGGAGTGCGGGGCGAGAGAATCGAAAACCAACAAAAGACATGTTCATTTCAGGCCTGACCGTTTTCGGTTGTTGAGGCGGCATGCGCCACACAATGCGGATTGGCGGCAGCACCGGCACGATTCGACAGCAGTCCCAGCACCTTCAGCGCCACCTGCTTCGGCGAAAACCCGCGCACTTCATCACTCGCCAAAATCGGCCCGATACAACTCGGACAACCATGCGCACATTCACAGGCACTCACCAGCGCCTGCGCATCCTCAACAATCGCTGCCCGGTTCTCAAACAAAGGCGCCGAGATACCGATACCGCCCGGGTAGTTGTCATACAAAAACAACGTCGGCGTAAAGCGCTGCAAGGCCATCGGGTCAACCGCCTCACCGTCCTTGTTCAATAACCGCCCACGCCCGTTGGAACCAACCGTGGCAAACCATTCCGCATTGCCGTCACCCACCGCACGCCCGATATCGCGCGGCTCCGACAACATGCGCATCGCCGCCACAATATGCAGCGCATAACCGGCACCCAAAAAACCATCCAGTGCCTGCTGCCGTGAATCAAATGCCGCGTCCAGCGCATCCGGGTTCACCTGCCACCACACCGCCGTGGTGTGCATCTCCTGGTCGGGCAGGTCGATCTTGCCGAAGCCAATATTCTCGTGGGTGTAGTAACGGATCTTCTTGTATCCGGCGATACGCCGCACCAGGTGCACTTCGCCCTGCGCAACAAAAAAGGGGTCAGTACCCTTTTTGGAATTCGAAAAAGGGTACTGACCCCTTTTTTGCTCCACCTCAACCGAATCATCCAGAATCTTCAACCGCGTATAATCAATCGCATCGGTGTAATACTCCGCCTGCGTCTTTGTCACAAACGCCTTCCTGCCCTCCCAGTCCAACCGCTCCACCTGGTAAGGCGCCGACTGGATCATATAAATCGCACCTTCATAGATTGTCTCCGGCGCCGAGCTGTAATCCACCTCCGCAATCACCGTCTGCGCACCGTTGGTGGTATCGATCACCACGAAGTTGCCTTCCGCCACCGAACGCAAACTGACACTGTTGGCCGGGTAGCTGTCCTCCATCCAGTGCCACTGGCCGCCCTCGTGGTGCACCACGCCGTGTTCCTGCAAATACGCCAGCATTTCGCTCAAGTCTTCTTTGCCAAACACATCACCATCGCGGAACGGCAGTTCAAACGCCGCACAACGGATATGATCCAGCAGGATCAGCAACTGGTCGGGATCGATGCGCGCCTGCTCCGGCGAGGCGCCGAGAAAAAATTCCGGGTTGCGGATGATGTACTGGTCCAGCGGCAGGCTGCTTGCCACCAGCACACCGAGTGCCGTGCGCTGGCGTCTTCCAGCACGGCCAAGGCGTTGCCAGGTGCCGGCGATGGTGCCGGGGTAACCGTTCAGCACACACACATCCAGCGCGCCGATATCCACGCCCAGCTCCAGCGCCGAGGTCGACACCACGCAGTCGATGTTGCCCGCGCGCAGCTTCTTCTCCATGGCGCGGCGCTCGGTCGGCAGGTAACCGCCGCGATAGGCCGCCACCCGTGCCGGATGCCGCGGGTCTTTATCGAAGGCGTCCTTCATGTACTTGGTCAGCACCTCCACCATCAGCCGCGACTGCGCAAACACAATGCTCTTCAGATCCCGCTTCACTGCCATCTTCGCAATGCGCGTGGTCTGTGAACGCGCCGAGGCGCGTATCCCTAAGTCCGGATTCACCACCGGCGGGTTCCACAGCAACAGGTGCTTCGCCCCCTGCGGCGCACCGCTGTCGGTGATGGCGTTCACCTCTGCGTTGATCAACTCGGACGCAAGCTCCGCCGGGTTGGCAATCGTGGCCGAACACAGAATGAACAAAGGATGAGACCCGTAAAAACGGCAGACACGCTGCAGGCGCCGCAGCACATTGGCCACGTGCGAACCGAACACGCCGCGATAGGTATGCATCTCGTCGATCACCACAAAACGCAGGCTCTCGAAAAACTGCGCCCACTTGGTGTGATGCGGCAGAATGCCCTGGTGCAGCATATCCGGGTTGGTGACCACGATGTCGCCGCGCGTGCGTACCGCCTTGCGCGCATCGCCCGGCGTATCGCCGTCAAAGGTAAAAGCGCGCACCCCGAGCGCACCGGCCTCATTCAACGCCGACAGCTCCGCCACCTGGTCCTGCGCCAGCGCCTTGGTGGGGAACATATACAACGCCTTGGCCTCACTCGTGAGTGCGGCCTGCAACACCGGCAGGTTGTAGCACAAGGTCTTGCCCGACGCCGTCGGCGTCACCACCACTGAATGCCGGCCCGCCTGCACCGACTCCCAGGCAGAAGACTGGTGCGTATAGAGTCGATCAATCCCGCGCCCCGCCAGCGCCGCCACCAGCCGCGCATCCAGCCCGGAAGGCAAGGGCACATACTCACCACGCTTCGCCGGCACCACCAGCTCCCCGGTAATGCGCGCCCCGTGCTCCGCACGCAACGTCGCCGCCAGCGCCCCGGCCGGATCCAGGCCGGACGCACCTTCATCGGGAACCACTACCTCAGCCGGGCTGCTCATGCCATGTTCTCCATTCGTTCTCCTGCCGCTAGCATAGAGAACCAATAGAGAACAAATCAAGCCCGCTGTCAGTCCAGGCTGGATCCTTTAGTAACCAGCGGGTTGTGCCGCTATTCCAGGGAAGAGAGCGATGCCCGATAACATCGTTAAATTTGAAGCACATAGCTGGTTTCGCTCATGCCGCAGAAACTGATCAACAGGATTCCCGAAAAATACAGCTTCCTGAGTTTCCTGGTCATCACCTCGATGATCGGCGTGGCTCTGATCCTGCTGGCCGTCTACAACGCTTCGAAAGAACTCGAACTCATCCATGCGATCGAAAACCTGCACCGCTACGCGAGCGCACAGCTGTACAGCGCCCGCCCCGACGCCCGCGATCCCGAACGCCTGCTGGCGCTGGCGGCACCGGGTTACCGGGTGATGCTCGTGCGTGGTGAAGAGGTGCTTGCAGACAGCGGCATGGACAGAGAATCCGCAACGTCTGTTAAGCCGGCCGTGCTCGAGGAAAATCGTGTCAACGAATACGGGGGTTATCTCGACAGAGGCGACCGTATGCTGACCTGGACGCGCTTGCGTTTGCCCAAAAGCGGTGCCCAGCTGATCTTCCTGCACGACTTCGAGGCCGGCAGTGTGGCAGCACTGATCCAGGTCTATTTCCAGCGCCTGCTGATCCCCGCGGGGTTCTATATCTGGCTGATGGTCTGGATGAGCTTCGTTCTGCGTCACCTGACCGACGAACTGTCGAGGCAGAAACAGGAAATGGAGTACATGGCATTACACGATGCACTGTCGGGCCTGCCCAACCGCAACCTGCTTAACGACCGGCTGGACAAGCGGATCGCCATGTCGCAGCGCGACCGGGGCCGTTTTGCTCTGGCCATGATAGACCTGGATGGCTTCAAGGATATCAACGACACACTCGGGCATGGTGCGGGTGATGCCCTGTTGCAGGAGATTGCCCGCCGCCTGAGCACCTGTATACGCAGTGTGGACACGGTGGCCCGTGTCGGCGGCGACGAATTTGTGCTGCTGCTGGACGACCTCGACCCGGCCGGCAGCCTCGACATCTGCCAGCGTGCCGCGGCCGAGATAGCACGGCCGGTAGCGGTGCGCGATAACGAAGTGCGCGTCGGCGCCAGTATCGGCATTGCCGTGTTTCCGCAGCACGGCGACGACGCGGAGACGCTCACCCGTAATGCAGACCAGGCCATGTATGCAGTCAAGGCCGAGGGCGGTGGAATACGACTCTACACTGCAGAGACCGCCCGGGAACGCGTGCTGACCGGCGCCACGAGCGTCGTTTCCGTATGAATCGTCCCCATTCATCAACACAGGAGAGAAGTGATGTTCAAGCTGAAACGTAACATGGGAACCATGGACCGCGTCGCGCGTACCCTGGCCGGTTCGACACTGCTCGCCGTTGGGCCGCTGACCGACCTGGTGCCGACCGACGCGATGTCCAATATCATACTCACCGGCATGGCCACCGTGGCGCTGTTATCCGCCGTGTTTTCCTATTGTGTCCTCTACGAGGTCACCGGCTTCGATACCGGTGGCAAGCCATAGCACGGGGGCCGGGCTGCTGATGCGCTGTTCTCTAATGGTTCTCCTGGTGTTAGAATCGGGAACCCATGGGGAACACAGCAAACCGGACCATGAACCTGACCCGCCGCCAACAAGAGATATACGAATATCTCGTTGATAATGCAGACCATTTCGACCACCCCCCAACCCACAACGAACTCTGCCAGGCCCTGGGCCTGACCTCCCGCGGCTCCCTGCACAAACACATCCAGGCCCTGATCCAGGCCGGCCTGATCGAACCCATGGACCGCACCCACCGCGGCATTCGCCTGGTCCAGCAGGAAAACGAGGAGGAGGGCATCCCCTTCCTCGGCACCATCGCCGCCGGCTGCCCCATCGAAGCCGTCCCGCAACCCGAAGTCATGCAAGTGCCCGACGAACTGCTCGGTAACAAACCCTGCTACGTGCTGAAAGTGCGCGGCGACTCCATGATCGAGGAAGGCATACTCGACGGCGACTACGTGGTGATCGAACAACGCGACAGTGCCAACAACGGCGACATCGTCGTGGCACTGGTCAGGAATGAAGAAGTGACGCTGAAGCGGATTGAGCAGAAACCGGGGGCGGTGGTTTTGCATCCGGCGAATGTCAGTATGGAAGCGATGACCTATTTACCGGATGAAGTGCAGGTGCAGGGACTATTGAAAGGCTTACTGCGAAGCTACCGCTGATTTCCACCCGCAGCAGTGCCCGAAAAAAGATCTATAAAGGGTACTGACCCCATTTTGATCGTTGACTCGCTGTGCAATCGCCGGACAAACGGGTAGCCTATAGCGATGACCGCTCGCTCGATTATGGACACCAACCCAACGGTGCTGCAGCCCGACAGCACCATCGCCACTGCGATGCAGTACATCATGCAGCATCGTTACCGAAACCTGCCGGTGGTGGATGAAGATGGGCGTTTTCTGGGCGTATTCGGGGTCGACTGCCTGCTGCGCCTGGCGCTGCCAAAGGCGGCCATCATGGAACAGGGGCTGCATAGCGTAGAGTTTGTCCGCGAGACGCTGTCTGACATCCACCGGCGCCTGAACCAGCACGTGGATCAACCGATCTCCAGCTGCATGTACGACCAGGTCGCTACGGTCGCTCCCGACACCCCGCTGGTGGAGACCTTGCTGACGCTCTACCGCGCGCGTGCCAGCCTGCCGGTAGTGGAAATGGATTCGGGTGAGCTGGTCGGTGTCATCTCCTACTTTGACGCCGGCAGAAATATTCTGGCAGCGGAAATCTGAATGCACGGCCACGGCAGCGCAACCGCAGAGGTAGTGTTTGGCCTGCACCCCATGTGGTTTGCGGGCCTGCTTTTTGTGCTGTCCTACGTGCTGATCATGAGCGAGCGGGTCAACCGGGTGATCATATCCCTGTTAGCCGCCAGCCTGATGATTGTGGGTGGGGTCCTGACACAGAAAGCTGCTATCGAAGGCATCGATTTCAACACCATTGGCCTGCTCACCGGCATGATGATTATTGTAGCCATCGTCAGGCAAACCGGCATTTTCGAGTACCTTGCCATCTGGTCGGCAAAGCAGGTTAACGCCAGCCCATGGGGCATACTGGTCATGCTGGTACTGGTGACGGCAGTATTGTCCGCGCTGCTC
>Ga0316205_10004212_pt1 | contig 12767 bp, 14 predicted proteins | sample 3monthpyrite_MG_FD_204941 | JGI IMG/M metagenome (GOLD analysis project Ga0316205, IMG submission 204941) | Microbial mat bacterial communities from mineral coupon in-situ incubated in ocean water Damariscotta River, Maine, United States -... | ecosystem: Environmental > Aquatic > Marine >... | reverse complement strand
GCTGAGTAGTATAAATGTTAATATCAATAAACGGTACATATTCATCCTTTTTAAGCATGATGACACAGTTTATACGAGGTTGGTAGGCAGTTTGTGTCAGTTCATTGCACAAAGGGACCAAAGAAGGATATTTACACGATCATTGAGACCTGATCGATAAGCGCCAAGAGTTCATCGCTGTGCATCTCATAAGGGTTGAAGTCTATTTTATCTGTGATACTTGTATAGGCAGAAAGATTCATCAGAGACATGTGCCACTGGGGAAAATGACGTTCATCTATACTCTTTTCAGAGATGATTTTGACATCATAATGGCGCGTGTCTTGAGCAATCTTTTTATAAAGGGCATGTACTGTCTCTTCATCCCCCTCAAGGCATTGGATAAAGAAGCCGAGACCATAGACTAAGGCACCGGATATCTGGTTATCCTGGTTAAACTTAAAAGAAGTAGTAAGGATGTCTTTGTTGTTTTCAAAGGTGATATTATCGGTTTGGCTTACATAGATAAGACGTATCATATTTCTTTCCTGTTTTATGTGTATGTATTTTATCGTTATTGTTTAGTATCCATATTTAGACGTTTATACTGATAGAGCTGGTGCATTTTAAAACAACCAGACAGCTTTGATATTTGCACCTATGGAAGGTTCAATTGCGTAGGATATCTGCTCATTACCCTGCGCATCAAAGATGGTAAAGTCGCGCTTGAGACTATAGAGTATGTTGCTCTCAAGTCTAAGGTGTTTATTGAACTCATGGGAGATACCAATATTTCCCATATAGTCTTTGGCTTCTATAAATCCGGAATTTTCAATGCTGCTGTTCTCGCTTAGTTTGATGACAGACTGTGAGAAGATGACGCCAAGCTTAAATAGGGTGGCTTTATCGGCTTGATAGCCAATGTATGTACGGGGGAATCCAAGTACGACCTGCAAGCCGTCATATTGGCGTGCACGGTAGCTGTAGCTTATGACAGGAAGTACCAGTGTCGATACTTTGTGGTAATTGGCAAAGGCTCCCATTTGAACGGTGTGATCATTATCGATCTTGTAGGATGCAAACGAAAAAAGACCGGCACCATAAGAGCTGTTCATACTTTTTTCAAAAGATGAACGAAGCGATGCAGAGCTTAAAATAAACCATTTTTCATTCACAAAATAAGGCACGTTGATATTGATCTTGAAAGCATGCATCTCTTTGATAGGCGAGGTCTTTTTATCTCCAAAAGGGAGGTCTTGAACATTGTCCCAGGCAAAGGCCCAGTTGCTGTACGTGAAACCGATGATGTCGTTGTTGATCCTCAGCGTGTTCTTATGCACTTCTACACTTCCTTCGCTGCTTTTGACATTGGCATCAGACAAATAGGATGATTCGAGACTGACCTTGGGTTGGATGATCCTTTCAAGCAGGCCTTTTTTGAGCACTTCCTCACACAAAGCAGAGCCTGCCATTAGTATGAGCATCAGCGTAGTTTTTATAAACATCTACAAGACCTTTCTAAAATATTCCAAAGCCTTCTTTGCCGCTTCTTTGTGTCGGACTATCGGTTTGGGGTAGTTTGGGATTGTGTGCTCAAAAAGTGCATCTTCATCATGCAATAATTTTGGTTCGATCTCGCTGAGTTCGGGACATAAACCTTTGATATAACGGGCATCTTTGTCAAACTTCTTGCTTTGGAGATAGGGGTTAAAGATGCGAAAATAGGGCTGGGGATCTACTCCGGTACCTGCACTCCATTGCCAGGAGAGGATATTGGCGCTCGCATCATAATCAAGAAGATGCTGGGCAAAAAAGGCTTCGCCCCATTGCCACGGAAGCAGAAGGTCTTTTGTGAAAAAAGAGGCACAGATCATCCGAATCCTGTTGTGCATACGACCTGTTTGTAAAAGCTCGTTTACCCCTGCGTCGATGATAGGTACACCCGTCTTTGCTTCGCAAAAGGCTTTGTACTTTGTTTCGTCTTCAATCCCTGTAAAACGGTACTTGTAGTTCTCTTTTTCTATGCGTGGAAAATGATAAAGCAGGTAAGCATAAAAGTCTCTAAAGACCAACTGTCTGAAAAAAGCCTCGGTCGGTATGCCTGCTTTTTTCTGCCTGGACAGATATCGCAGAAGCTCTCTTATAGATAGCGTTCCGAAGCGAAGATGAAGACTCAGGCCCGAGGTGCCTTGCAGCTGAGGAATGTTTCTGTTCTTCTCATAATCACTTAGTTCAAAAGCGTTCAGTATCTCATGAGGTTCATCGAGGTAGAGCGGTATAGCGTTAAAACCTATTGATTCAATCGCTGTTTTGAGTTTCGTCCCGCCTGAGGTGTCGCGTTTTTCAATACCCTCATAGTCGGCAGAAAAGAGCGTATGCTCGGCAAAATGAGATGACTGAAGATGTTGTTTTGTGAAGAGGGTCTTCGCTTTGTTGTAAAAAGGTGTGAAGACAAGATAGGGCGTCTGATCGCCTTTGAGTACCTCTTCAGGTCTGAAGATATAGGTATCATGCAGATAGTTAAAAGGAAGGATATGAGATATCTGAAGATCTCTCTGGCGTGCATAGTCGTCATGATCACCACTGGCTGTGACTTCGTCAAAACCCAACTGACTAAGCGAAGTGAATACTTTCAGCGGATCGCCAAAATAGAGTTTAAGGTCAAGTCCTCTGGCCTGAAGTTCTTTCTTGAGCTTCAGCACGGACGAGAATATAAAAGCAACACGCCGGTCTTCTGCGTCAAGTCTTTGCAGGATATTTGTGTCAAAAATAAAGATAGGAAAGACCTCTCCCCCAAGAGATAAGAGAGGGTTGTCTTCTGTGCGGAGATCACGGCGGAACCAGAGTATACGTCTCATTTGCCGCTTTTTATATCAGAACGAAGTGCAAGTTCTTTTGGGTAGGGCTGCAGGAACTTTTGTCCTAAAAGATAGGAAGCGTCATATTTATTCGCAAACATGGACAGGGTGCTCAGCGGCGTGATAAGGGGGATGATCTTCGCGGCGTAATCCCTTATCTGCTCATGCAGAGTGCTTTTCTCGATCTCGCTAATGTCATTTTTTACAAAACCTGCCATATGTTCGAGGACATTGCGTGTCTTGCCGATACTGCTTTTTTCACCAATAGTCGTCTTAAAGGTATGTTCGTACTCTGTAAAGAGTTCTGCCGTGTTCTTTTTGTCGTGGCTGCCGACAAGTTTGCCCAGTTTTCGGTACGCGACCTCATTTTTTGACTGGAGCATGAACTTGTAGGCTTGGTGGAAACCAACCAGTGCTTTCATGTCGGGAGAGGAGGCCTTGAAGCTCTCAAAATCATGATAGGCAAAAACCTGCATGATGAAGTTCTCACGCAGCCAGGGATCGTTCAGACGCCCTTCTTCTTCCATCGGTAAAAGAGGGAAACTCTCTTTGCACAGACCGGCAAACATTCCATCTTCCTTGCCTTCGGCGAAACCGTTTGGCAAGTAGGCTTTTGCACTGCTCAAACCGCAGCTTGGCGATTTGGACTTGAAGATAATAGCGCTGAGAGGTTCCTCTTTAAGACGGCCTAGATCATCCTGGGAAGCACTTAGCAGAAGACTGCTCAGATCAGAGCCGTCTTTGTTGGATTGGACGGTGAGACCATTGTCCTCACGGACTAATCTGACAGATGGTCTGGGGTTTCCAAAAGCAAGGTTCTCGGGACAAAAAGGGACAAATTGAGCGTATTGGCTCAGTTCATCGGTAATAAAATGGTCATGTTTATGACCACTGTCAAAACGTACTTTATGCCCTAAGAGGCAGGACGAAACGGCTATTTTCATCTTATAGCTCCTTCAGGTCACGTGTTATGACAGAGAGGATATGCTCTGAACTCCCAAAATGGGGGAGAAGGGTTATATCCAATTCAGGGTGCAGCTCTTTCGCTTTACGGATCTTTTCAGGGATATCGTGATGCACGTGCTTTCCTGAGTTAAGAAAGAAAGGATATATCTGTATCTCTGTCATGCCTTCATGTATCATAGCATGTAATGCCTGATCAATACCAGGATCCGCAAACTCTAAAAACGAGGCTTCTATTTTGTCATAAGAAAGATCGAGTTTCACGCTCAGAAGTGATACCATCTTCTCGAATTCTTGATTTGATTCTTCTCTACGGCTGCCGTGAGCGACAAAAAGTAAGCCTTTCATATTAGTTCAAGAATGCTTTTTTAAAGTCATCATAGGCAAGTTTTGTTATCCCTATTTCGGTAAAGAACTTTAAGATAGGTTCCTGATCCGTCGCGACGGAGCGGAAATCATCATGAAAACATTCTAATGTTGCAGTAAGGATATCATCCATTAGACCGCTTTTTTCTTCTTTGGTGTAGTCGTAATAATGCTGCATTGCTTCTGCCGGATGATTTTCCATCCATGTGATAGCCTCTTTTACCGCATTGACAAAGGTCTCGCACGATTGTGTATTATCTTTGTACCAGCTTTTGTTGACGAAGATGTCCAAAGCGCTGAAGTTCGCGAAACCGACGTTCTTGGCATCAAGGTAAAGCACTTCCATCCCTTCGTGTTGCGCCTCGATACCCTCGAAGTTGTAGAAGTAAAGCCATCCGGCGTCTGCACCTTCTTTCATGTACTTAAGGTGCTCAAAACCGTTCGCAACGAATTCGACTTGATCTCTTCTGACTTCTACGCCTTCTTTTGCATAAAAACGGCGTATGATCTCAAATGCTATCGTGTTTGTCTTGTCATTTGAAACGGGTGAGGTGACTGTGATGTTCTCACCGTTTTTGAGTTTGTCATACGAAGACTTTTTCAGCAGAACTCCTCCCTTGGTCTCAAAGTAAGTTCCCATAGTCAGGAACTCTTCATCAAATTGTTCGATCAGGTGCAGGGGCTCATTAGTTGCAAAGGTGATGTTTCCCTGGCGAAGTTCTTCCAACCCGTCATAATGCTCTGTTGGCTCGATGACTTCAAGTTCGATATCATTTTTTTCAAAGATACCTTCACGTATTCCTACTATAAATGGGAGGTGGTCAGGGTTTAAAAACCATTCTATTGCTAATGTTGTTTTCATATGTTCATTCCTTGTTTAAGATGGGTGATGTTTCTTTTGATATCGCCGTTGAAAATATCATTGACGACACTGATCATATCCGGCTTGTGTGCCGCGATCTCATGGATGTTACTGCTGTTGATACCGCCGATCACACATACAGGGATATCCAAAGCCTCTTTTGCTTTTTGGATGACACTCATAGAGATGATGCCGGACTTCGGTTTTGTAGGCGAAGGAAAAAACGAACCGAAGGCGACATAATCAGCTCCTTCTTCCTGTGCTTCCTTGGCTTTTCTGATGCTTCCATAACAGGAGACACCGATAATACCTTCGGGAAATATCTCTCTCGCTTCAGACAGTGGACCATCATCTTTTCCAATATGTAGACCATCAGCTTTTATCTTGTGTGCAAGATGCGGCCTGTCATCAATGATGAAAGGGACATTATGTTTTTGACACAAGCTAAGAAGCTCTCTGCATACTGCTTCGATCTGAGTATCATCAGCACTTTTATTACGGTACTGAACGATGTTAGCACCCGCTTTCAGCGCTGTGGCTACCTGAGCGACTACGGTCGTGTCGGGTGTTAGCACTTCATCTGTGATGGCATAAAGTCCTTGGAGTCTATGTGACATTCTCTCCTCCTTTTTTATGGTTGATGGGTCCTGGGCCATGCCCGATGGCAGGCGCATGGATCAGTGCCTGAGTGATAAACCTTTTAGCGATCTCAACGGACGCTTCGAGTGTTTTGCCCAGGGCAATATTCGCCGCTATAGCACTGGAGTAGGAACATCCTGTACCGTGAAGGTTCTTCGTCTCAATATACTCTGTCTCGAATGTCTTTGTCTTATCGCCTAGATAGAGCTTGTCAACACTCATCTTCTTTTCAGAGACTTCCATAACATGGTTCTTGACAAGGACCGGAGTCTTTAATCCTTGCATATCAAGAAGTGCATCTGCATCATCATCTGAATAACCAAACAGCGCCTTTGCCTCAAAACGGTTAGGTGTGATAACCGTAGCATACGCAAAGAGTTCTTTCATCTTTTCCACTGCATCATCTTGAAGCAGGGGTGAACCTGCCTTGGATATAAATACCGGATCCAATACGATGGGTATAGTACACTCTGCTATAGAAGCTTTGACAGCTTCGATGATCTCACTGCTGTAGAGCATACCGATCTTGATGGCTGCGACGTCAAAATCATCCATGACTGCTTTGATCTGCGCACTAACAAACTCAGCCGGTACGCTCTGAATACCAGTCACACCGCTGGTGTTCTGTGCTGTCAGTACAGTGATAGCAGATGTTCCAAAGACCCCAAAAGCCTCAAACGTCTTCAAGTCTGCCTGAATACCAGCACCTCCGCTTGAATCAGAACCGGCAATTGTTAAGACTACTTTCATCACGACTCCTTTAATTGTGCAGCAATTATAAGATAGAAAGCGTTCTGTTCATAGGTCAATTATGTCAGTTTGTAGTAGATTCTTCAAAATTCATAGCTAAGGATACTGTCAAATACCCTGATCAGTGCCTGTATAACTCTGCTTTTACACCCGCATGATCTAGTAGACTTTTTGACAGCAGGGCGCTTAGCGTTAAGAAGAGTTAATGTAAAAAAGAGATAGGTATTCCATTAATGCATACAAGGATGTATGACAATGTCAGGATGGAATGTAAAGAGGAACTGTTGAACCACTTTCTTCAGCACTTTGATGAAGACACGGCCTGTATTGACTCGATGACTGATCGTACAGAAGAACTTGTTTTGAGACCACGGGAAGGATTTTGCTCAACAAGTGTTTTGAAAAGTGGAATACTCTCATCTGCTTTTCGTTCAGCCTTGAAGTCGGTAATGATCTCCCATTTTGATGAGATCGCTGTCATACACTAGCGCCTGTGCAACCGTAAGCGTACTTTCGTTTCCCTTGACTTTGGTGTTGATAGAAGTCATGCGCTCACCGATCAATGTAGCAGTGTCGGAGTCTGCTATCATCGTTTTGATGGCATCAAGACCTTCCGGCGGAACAGGCAGGTCGCAGTAATAGTCCCCGTCGCTGTTGATACCCCAGTAGATAAATCCCAAGTCAAGATAAAAATCCAGTGCGTCGGAGTTGGAAGTCATCTTGAATCTGCTTACACGTTTTTTGACGGCAAGGGCAAAGACCATCTTCATCAGTTCATGGGCATACCCTTTTCGGCGTTGGCTAGGAGGAGTCAAGATGTTATGGATAGTCATATATTGATTGTGCCGATCGACATGATAGAAGATATAGCAGAGGTGCTCACCGTCTGCATTGCTTAAGACGACACAGGACTGTGTCGACCAGAGATAATGTTTGTCCCACCACATCAAGGACATATTGGCAAATTTTACAGTTTTTGGATCTTCGATCTTTTCTATAGAAGCGATATATTCATCTCGGTTAAGGTCACGCAGTTGATACTCAGACATATTTTTCCTTTTTCTTTCCCTCTATTGAAGCAAAAAGGTTCATGGTCTGAACATAATTAGTCAAATACAAAGTGTTTTAATTCATTATACCTTAGCAAGCTAAGCCAAGCATTGAGAACTCAACAAGAGTTCTCAAACCGTGTTTTAGTAAAGGTCTGTTTTCTTTAAGAACATCGTACACTGTGCCGGATGTTGATGATGCTAAGTCGGAACTTTTTCATATCTATAATTAACATTATAAAGAAAATAATTTTTAATTGATTATATTTTAATCATTAATTTGGTGAAATATATTTTAAAAATGCCATAATCTCCTCGTGAAAAGTAAAATATTACTTTTCCTCTTAATGTTTAAGGGCGCTGTCTTGTCAACTGTATAAGTCCCTCTTCATTCTCCTTAATGCAGCGCAATATTCATTCAATTGCGTTGTATAAACAAATACACACCTTCTTGTATTAATATAATAAAGTTTTGACTTGCATTTAATTTCATTTTTACATTTAATGCTCTTATTTTTTATTTAATTTAAATTTATGCTTTTATGATTAAAATTTAATCATAAAAATGTATATTCTACAGTTTGAGTAATATATAATCTTCAGCATAAAACATGACATGAGCTATGAGGTTGTAAGCCTTATAACAAAAATAGATGACTAGGGTTCCGGCAATTATTTGTGTCTGGTCCGAGAGTCATCGACCTTATAAAAGGTTACACGGAGGGATAAAAGCCCGGGAGATTGAAAGACCTCTTGCCGTGTTTTAAACTTAAATCTGTTCAGGAGATAGAATGAAATTAGCAAAAATGAGTTTAGTGGCAGCACTATTACTAGGTACAAGTGTATATGCAATCGATAATGTAAAAGTTAATGGGGATGTTAAGCTTTTTTACGGAACACAAAGTGAAGACTATAACACCTTTGATACGACAGATGATGGCGGACTTTTTGAAAAAGATTCAAGTTATGCTGATGCAGGACTTCGTTTAGGTGTAACTGCTGATCTTAGTGAAGGCATATCTGCCGGAGCAACATTCCTTGCGGTATCTACACTTGGGTTGGAAAACAACCTTGTATCTGGTGTATGGTCAGGCGCGCATGCTACTTCTACATCAACAGGTGCTTCTTTTGGTCCAGATGTTCAGGTGGATGATGCTTCATGGTTTGCAGATGCGTGGATTGCAGGTACCATGGGAAAAACAACGGCAAAAGTTGGTCGTATGACACTTGAATCACCACTTGTTTTCACAGAAACATGGAGTGTCGATTACAACTCATTTGAAGCTGGTGTACTGATCAATGAAGATATCCCGGATACAACCTTAGTTGGTGCATGGATCGGAAAATCTAACGGTTATGCAGATGATGAAAGTGGAAGTAACATTGGTAATCTAGCTTCCGTTGGTGGTAAGTTTAATACTTTTGCAAAAGACGGTGCTTACATGGCAGGTATTACTAATAATTCAATCGCACCATTGACCGCTCAGGCTTGGTACTATGATCTACAGAGTTATTCAAAAGCTTACTGGTTGCAAGCTGATTTAGACATGGAAGGTATTATTGCCGGTGCTCAGTATACTAACATCGGTTACTCTACTGCAGGTGATAAAGACAACACAGCGTATGCAGTTAAGCTGGGTTATGCAATCCCGGATACGGTGACAATCACAGCAGCATATTCTTCTGTTGATGATGATGCTGCCGGAAACTCTGATGATAGTGCGAATGGTGTAGTTAACTTTGCGACTAATGGGCAAACTGCAGGTTCAGCTTCTTCACTTTATACTGAGATGTGGTGGTGGTTTAACACTGTAAGTCTTCCAGGTGCTGACTCATTTGCTGTTACATTTGAAGGAACGGCAGCAGAGGTTGATCTTTTCTTAGGTCTATACAGCTCAGATATTCAAGTAGCAGGTGGTACAACAGATGAAGTAGATGAGATTACTTTTACTGCAAGTAAATCTTTTGGTCCATTAGACACGTCTCTTGCACTTATCCATGATATGTTTGATACAGACGGTGCAAAGCCTGTAGGCTATGTAGATGCTCTAACAACAGTTCAAGTTTATCTTACTTACAATTTCTAATACAATCGGTATAAGATTCCATACCCTTCCTTTTGGAAGGGTTTCTTTCTCTCTCATCACATCATAGATTATTCACAATTTTTTATCTTCTTTAGCAGCAAATATTTAATTGATTAAATATTAATCATAAATATGAACTTTATAGAATCATTTTTTATATAATTGTCTGTAGAAAACATGACATGAGGTTGTAAGACCTCTACTGCAATAACGGATAACTAGGGTTCCGACAGATTCTTCTGTGACTGGACCGAGAGCTATCGACCTCTTGAATAGGGGTTACACGGAGGGATAAAAGCCCGGGAGATTTTAAAACCTCTTGCCGTGTTTTAACCTAAACCTATTCAGGAGTCACTAATGAAACACATCTTCCAAACTACATCTAAACTCTTAGTTGCCACATCACTGGTCATGGGTCTAAGCGCATCATCGCTTATGGCTGAAGTCAAAGACAAGTTCGAAGTATCATGGACGATCTACGTTGGCTGGATGCCGTGGGATTATGCTCAGCAAAAAGGTATTGTCGACAAATGGGCAAAAAAATATGATATCGAGATCGATCTGGTACAGGTCAATGACTATATCGAATCGATCAATCAATACACATCAGGTAAGTTTGATGGTTGTACTATGACAAATATGGATGCACTTACAATTCCAGCAGCGAGTGGAGTTGATTCTACAGCGCTTATCATGGGTGACTACTCAAACGGAAATGACGGGATCATCCTTAAAGATAAGAAAACACTAGCAGACATCAAAGGTCAAAGTGTAAACATTGTTGAACTTTCTGTTTCTCATTACCTTCTTGCTCGTGGATTAGAGTCTGTTGGTCTAAGTGAAAAAGATGTCAAGGTTGTAAACACTTCAGATGCAGACATGGTTGCCGCGTATACGTCTGCTGAAGTAACAGCAATGACAACATGGAACCCGCAGCTTAGTGAGATTATGTCTAATAACAAAAGCGCTAATCTTGTATATGATTCGAGTAAAACGCCTGGTGAGATCGTTGATATGCTAGTCATTAATACTGAAACACTAAAAGATAATCCAAAACTTGGAAAAGCGTTGACGGGTGCATGGTTTGAAGTTATGGCATTGATGAAAAAAGGTGATGAAAAAGCCTTGACTTTTATGGCTGAAGCTTCAGGTACTGACCTTGCAGGGTACAAAAGTCAGCTTGACTCTACTATGATGTTTTATACAGCAAGTGATGCAGTTAAATTTGCAACGAGTGATGCACTTCCTGCGACAATGAAAAAAGTGAGTGAGTTCTCATTTGATCATGGTATTCTTGGCGATGGTGCTCCGGATGCAAATTTCATCGGTATGGAGTTTCCTAATGGAAAGACCTTTGGAGACACTAAAAACATCAAACTGCGTTTCACAGATACTTATGTGAAAATGGCAGCAGACGGGAAGCTGTAAGCTACTCCCATGAAACGATTAATGAACCTTAGACCGTCCAAAGCGACGGTTCTTTTGTTAGGACTATTGCCATTTTTTATTGCGGGCATGTTCTATATCGTGGCATCTGATCTGCGTCTTGCAGAAAATCCAAGTGATAAGCTACTGCCTTCATTGGCAAGCTTTTCTGATGCTATTGATCGTATGGCTTTAACACCAAGTAAGCGTACTGGAGAATATCTGTTTTTAAATGATACCTCCGCTTCACTTCAGCGTCTTGGACTCGGGATTCTCATAAGTGCTGTGTTGGCAATGCTTATCGGTATCCCTTTAGGATTTATTCCCTTTGTAAGGGCAGGCTTTTCACCTTTTGTGGCGGCCTTTTCAATGGTTCCTCCAATGGCCATTTTACCGATCTTGTTCATCGTCTTTGGCATGGGTGAATTTGCTAAGGTTGGGTTGATTGTCATCGGTGTGACACCCTTGATCGTACGTGATCTGCAGCAGCGTGTCTCCGAGATCCCTGCAGAACAGCTGATCAAGGCACAGACCCTCGGCGGCTCGACCTGGACTATCGTCATTCGTGTCATCTTGCCGCAGATCTTTCCGAGGCTTTTTGACTCTGTTCGTCTGACATTGGGGACAGCCTGGATCTTTTTGATATCGGCCGAAGCGATTGCTGCAACAGAAGGACTTGGTTACCGTATCTTTTTAGTGCGCCGCTATATGTCGATGGATGTTATTTTGCCGTATGTGGCATGGATCACCTTTTTAGCATTCTTGTTTGATTACCTTTTAAAGAAAATAACCTACAAGATGTTCCCTTGGTACACTGCCGGTAAGGAGAATACATGAGTCTGATTACCATAAAGAACCTCTGGAAGAAGTACGGAGACAATGTAGTATTGGAAAAGATCAGTCTCAATATCGAAGAGGGTGAGTTCTGTACTCTTGTAGGTCCTTCAGGATGCGGAAAGACGACATTTTTAAAGATGCTTTTGGGTCAGGAGACACCGACAAGAGGAACCTTTCTGCTTGACGGTGAACCTTTCCCTCAAGAACCCAGCCTGGAAAGAGGTATTGTATTTCAGCGCTATTCTGTTTTTGAGCATCTGAGCGTATTGGGAAATGTGATGCTTGCAATGGAGTTGAAAGACTCAAAGTTTTTTGGACGCCTGTTTGGACAAAAACGAAAAGCTGCCAAAGAAGCGGCTATGAAGATGCTTGAATCTGTCGGTCTTGGCGACGCAGCAGATAAATATCCGAGCGAGCTTTCAGGAGGGATGCAGCAGCGTCTTTCAATCGCGCAGTCTTTGGTCAACAAACCGAAGATACTCTTGCTGGATGAGCCCTTTGGGGCACTTGACCCTGGTATACGTGCGGATATGCATACGCTTATCCTTGATCTGTGGAAGAAGAACAATCTGACGGTTGTCATGGTCACCCATGATCTGCATGAGAGTTTTTATTTGGGAAGCCGTCTTCTGGTCTTTGACAAGGTTAGACATGACGAACAGGCCCCTAACTCTTTTGGAGCCTGTATTACCTATGATATACCTGTCGGTGAAGAAAAAGGAACAATAATGACAAAAATAGATCAATCTAAAAAAGAAGGAAAAGTAGCATAATGATAAAAGAACATAAAAATTTAAAACCTGAAGCTATCCTCTTGGATGAAGTGCTTCCCGGCGGTGCCCGCTGGTCAAAGATCATCAAACGCGGTGACAAACTGCGTATTTCTACCGAAGATGGCCTGGGCTCGCTTTCGGCAATGTTTTACAATGCAGAAAATACGGCGGAACGTTTC
>Ga0316205_10004209_pt1 | contig 12770 bp, 6 predicted proteins | sample 3monthpyrite_MG_FD_204941 | JGI IMG/M metagenome (GOLD analysis project Ga0316205, IMG submission 204941) | Microbial mat bacterial communities from mineral coupon in-situ incubated in ocean water Damariscotta River, Maine, United States -... | ecosystem: Environmental > Aquatic > Marine >... | reverse complement strand
ATAAGGCAATTAGCTCCTTCTTTTGAAGCCACCAAAGCACCCAAGCCACAAGCCATTTCTAAGGCATGAGCCGCCTTTAAATTCTTCAGAAATAAATAATGAATTAAAGTAGCCAAAAAAGAGTCGCCAGCACCAACAGTATCTACGACCGTCACCTTAAAACCATCGTGCTCAAAAAACTCACCTTCGTGATATAGTAATGCGCCGGCATCACCCCTTGTCACACAAACAGAGGTTGCATTGGTAATCTTTAACAGCCATTCTATTTGGTTTTTCATTTCAGTTTCTTGACAGCCAAGAACGTCGCAAACTTCCAATAATTCGTCGTCATTGAGTTTAATGAAATCGGCTTGCTGCATTAATTCGTAAACCATCGAAATATGATAATGTGGGGAACGCAGGTTTACGTCAAAAATTTTGGTATTGGCAACGAGCAATAATCTGCGTAGGGTTTCACGATTAAAACCACCTCGAATAGCGAGACTCCCAAAAAGAAAAAAAGGAGATTCTTTAACTGCTTCAATAAGTTGTGGTGAAATTTCTATGACATCCCAGGCTACGGGTTTTTGGATTTCATAAGAAGCACTGCCGCTTTCATTCAAGGTGATGTCCACTCTACCTGTTGGCAGTTCTTTGTCTGTTTGAATGAATTCTTGAAGCATTCCGTTTTCAGTAAGATAAGCTGTTATCTCACTCCCTAATTGGTCATCACCAATACGGCTAATAATCGCCACTTCGGAATTATAAGAATGTAACCGCAAGGCAACATTTAACGGAGCTCCCCCTATAATTCGTTTCTGTGGAAATACATCCCACAAAATTTCTCCGAAGCAAATTACTTGGTTAGCCCGCATCGTCTTCGGTCAATTGTTTTTCTAAATCTTCCAAGGAAACCCCTTTGGTTTCTGGCATTTTAAATAGAGCCCAAAGCAATTGAAGCACCATCATTCCAGCAAAGAAATAATAAATCACTTCTAGATTTTCTCTAAAAATCCCTTCTGCGTCATCGATGAAAAATGGTGTAATCATCGTTATGATGGCAGCAAAAACCCAGTGCGTTCCAGTCCCCCAGCTTTGGCCGTAGGATCGAACTCGATTAGGGAATATTTCAGAAATGAATACCCATATCACTGCACCTTGTCCAATAGCATGTGATGCTACAAATAAGCAAATAAACGTGATTAGCGCTGTTGGGCTTAGATCAAATTGGAAGCAAATCCCAACCATAATCAGACTAAAGATATATCCAATAGATCCAATAATTATCAATTGTCTTCTTCCCAAACGATCAATCAATCGAACTCCAATAAGGGTGAACAGTAAGTTGACAATCCCTATCGCAATCGAATTAAAAAGGGAGTCGGAGCCACCTAGTCCAGCTTGCTCCAAAATTTGAGGCGCATAATAAAGTACAAAGTTAATTCCCGAAAGTTGGTTAAAAAAGGCAATTAAAAACCCTAACCATAGTACTCTTTTGTATTTTTTCTGAAACAAATTATCACTGCTTTTCGGCAAGTTGGCATCTAGTTTTATTTCGGCCAAATGCTTTTTAGCAACGTCTATTTTCTCATAAATAATTTGAAGGATCGAAAGTGCTTTAGCATCGTCGCCTTTCTGCAACACCAGCCATCTCGGGCTATTTGGAACTCTAAGAACCATTAGCGTATAGGCCAAAGCTGGAAGAGCCTCTATACCCAACATCCATCTCCAATCATTCTCTCCACCTACTCCTTTTAATGCCCAATTGGAAATGAAGGCAATCATGATTCCAAACACCAAACAGAATTGATACAAGGCGCCCATCCGCCCTCTATTCTCAGAGGAAGTAATTTCGGATATATAAATAGGTGCAGCCACGGAGGAAATACCCACGCCAACACCTCCAATAAATCGAAATAGAGAAAATAGATACGGGTCGGACACTAGTGCGCTTCCAACCGCCGAGACAAAAAAGAGAATTCCGATCCAGAACAAGGTCTTTTTCCGCCCTAATTTTTGGGTTGGGATTCCGCCCATGAGTGAACCCAAAACAGTCCCCCACAATGCCATACTCATAATAAATGTACCATGCATGAATGGTGAAAGATTCCACAATTCCTGCAATGGAGTATTTGCGCCACTAATGACGACCGTGTCAAAGCCAAAGAGAAAACCGGCAAGCGCCACGGTGATAGACCACGTAAATATTTTATTCATTTTTCCAGATTGAGTTTAGTTTGTTCATTTTAAAACCTTGTAAAACCGAACTAGATGCGCCCGATATGGTAAGGTTGGTATAAGGAGTCTCTGGAAATATTTGGTTGGTAAACACATAGCGTCCATTCGCTACAAATATTTCCACGGAAGAAGCATCAAGTATCACTCGCACCTCAACATTTTCATTTTTGACAAGATAGTTCTGTTTTTGAATACTAGGCGCAAACTTTTCATCAAAATTAGTCAGACCCGATTGGGTTCGATCAAAGCTTAATTCGCTATTCTCAGGATCCATTTGAAAAACTACTTTCTTACCCAAGCTATTACTGAAAGTAAGTTGAAGTGGTTCCGTGAGATTGACTTGAAAGGATATTTCGCTTGCGTTATAGTTATCGTCGCTTAATTCAAATGGGGTTTCCAACAAAATGGTCTCCTGCGCATATGCTTCCGAAGAAATTGTTGAAAGCTGACTTAAAGGATAGTTTTTAATAAAATAACCGCTTTCGTCTTCGTGTAATGAAATGGTTCTAGGTAATGTCATGGCGCTTCGCCAAACTTCTGTAGGTGTGGTCCGTGCATAATCCCAGTTACTCATCCACCCAATAAAGATGCGCTCATTATTTGGCGTATTGTTATAAGTAACCCCAGCATAATTATCGCGTCCTAAATCAAGCCATTTAGAATCGGTTTGTTCGGTTGTAAAAGATGTGCCATCAAATTCTCCCACAAAATATTGTGTTCCGGAACCTCCATTAGGGGCACCAGGGTTGATACTCACGAGCAGCACCCATTTCTCTTCATTAGTCCCTTCAACCTTAAGTTTAAAAAGATCTGGGCATTCCCAAACACCACCATGGTCACCTTTGTCTTTTCCAAATTCGCTTATTAACTCCCAATCCTTCAAATTTGAAGAACGATAAAACTTTGCATGATCGCCCGCAACCAAAGTTAAGATCCATTGATTTGAATCTTCGTGCCAGAATACTTTTGGGTCTCTAAAATCTTTGATGTCTTTATTGCCAATCACTGGATTGCCTTCATACTTATCCCAAGTATCTCCATTGTCTAAGCTGTATGCAATTCCTTGTGTTTGAAAATCCTTTCTTCCTGCCTTCTCTCCAGCCATCAAATGATACGTAAAGATGGCAACCAAAGGTGGATTCTCTTCTGTTCCAAAACCTGAACTATTGGTAACATCTACGACAGCGCTTCCTGAGAAAATAAGCCCTAAATCGTCTGGATAAAGAGCAATGGGTTTGTGTTCCCATGTTATCATATCCTTGCTTATGGCATGCCCCCAATGCATGGGACCCCAAACAATGTCTTCAGGATAATACTGGTAAAACAAGTGGTACACCCCTTGATGATAAACCAGTCCGTTAGGGTCGTTCATCCAGTGGGTAGGTGGTGAAAAATGAAATTGAGGGCGATATGGTTCTAAATAAGAATTTGTTGAAGCCGCAATATCTTCCTTGACTGGGGTAGTTTTTGGTGTTGTCTCTTTACAGGAAATAAATAAGATCAAAAGCACCAACGAGAAATATCTGGTCATAGGTTGGTTGTGAAAATTTCACTAAATATATAGGAAATAAAATTAAAGGTTGGAAGCCATTAACAATGGCAAAGTACCATATCAGATTCTGAAAAATAAGGTCAATCCAAAGTAAAGAAATATTTGAGCAACTCTATTTCGTTGAATTTCTTTTAATTACGGCTGTTTTCAAAACCTTAGTGACAGGTTCGAAATCGGCTCCATCTCGCTTGGCCTTCATTTCTTTATGTAAAGTTTTAAAAGTCTTTTTTCCCATTTCATAACCCGGTTGATCCACTGTGCTTAATGAGGGTGTGATAGCAGAGGCTATAAACCAATTACTGAAACCCATTATAGAAATATCCTCAGGAACTTTAATGCCCATTTCATTAAAAACTGAAATGGCCCCTATAGCGACCAGATCGGTAATGGCAAAAATTCCATCCACATCTTTGTGATCTTCAAGCAATTGTTTGGCTGCAGATTTTCCGTCTTCATAATCCACACGCTGGCAGATATATACTAAGGAAGAATCGTAAACAATTCCGTGATCTTCGAGGGCCTTTTTATAGCCAAGAAAACGATCGATAGAATTTTGAGGCAATAGTGCTCCACGGAAATGAGCTATCCGTCGACAACCAGAATCAATTAAATGTTTGGTTGCCTTGTAGGCCGCTTCTCTATCATTAATAATAATTTTAGAACAATTAATCAGTTTTGAAATCTTATCAAACATGACCAATGGAATTTCAAGTTCTTTGACTTCTTGTAGATGAGAAATATCTGTTGTAGTGCTGGCTAAGGAAATCATGATGCCGTCAACTCTCTTACTTATGAGTAAATCTATCTGCTTTTTCTCCAGTTTAGACGACTCATTTGATTGCAGTATAATAACAAGGTACCCTTTTTTTTCTGCTTGCTCAATAATTCCATTCACCACGCTTGAGAAAAAATGGTGTACTACCTCTGGAATGATAAGCCCAACGGTCTTGGATCGCTGCATTCTGAGGTTAACAGCAAAGACATTGGGTTTATAATGAAGCTTCTTTGCTTCTTCCTTAACCAAGGCTTTTGTTTTTTTACTAACGTCAGGATAATTTTTCAATGCCTTTGAAACAGTCGTAATAGAAATTCCAAGGTTCTCGGCAATTTGTTTCAAGGTAACTTCTTTCATTGATGGTGGTATAAACACTTTACTCTGCAAAAAAGAGAAAAAAGATTGGAATAATACGATTTTATTCTAAAAAGACTCAAATTACGAAAATAAAAAACGAAAACGTTTTCGGGTGTTAAATTCGCCTTTTTACGGCGCTTTTTTTATAAAATTAAAAAAAATGATTGAAATTAGACGCATGTTAATTTTGTTAAAATCTTAACATTGATGTTTCATAATTAATTAAGTGTTTGTAATTCTGTTAAACAGTCGCTCTTAAAAAGAAAATATGATAATCTTCTATGGGTAGTTTAAAGGGTTAACTATTACTATGTCCAATGGCCAGAAATTTACAATGGATGGGTAGTAGTTCCTTATAAAATTAATCATAGGACTTGTCCTTTTTAAGAAGACCGTTCAGTAATTTAAGTAAATCAATCCCCTGTACTGTTAAAAGAAACAATACATTATAGTGGAGTCTAGAAATTGGACAATGAAAACAGTTCGGTAAAGGGTCAAAAGAATTAGCCGTATTGTGAAGGGGATTGATTTTCTTATTAAACTTAAAAATTGAAAGTAATAAAATTGAATGATTATATAGTAAACTAGGGGTCTTTGGAAACTCCTTAAACTCTTTGAAAATCAATTCATAGCATAAAAAATTGTATATTTCCATAATATGGTTATCAAAAGATTGGCAAGGAAATAAGTAAGATTTAACAAAATCACTGAATATTAACAATTAATAATTTTTGAAAATTAACTTTAAACCGAAAACTATATGAAAAACAAATTACTAACTAAACTTTTGTTGCTCCCGGTACTTTTAGTAATGGGTAGTTCAGCATATGCGCAAATCGCTGTTAGTGGAACTGTTTCGGATGCTACCGGTCCAGTCCCTGGAGTGAATATCATCGTGAAAGGAACTTCCAACGGTGCGCAATCCGACTTTGACGGAAACTATTCCCTCAACGATGTAGCAAACGATGCTACCCTTGTTTTTAGTTACCTAGGTTATACCACTCAAGAAGTTGCGGTAAATAGCCAAAGTTCTATAAATGTTACCTTGGCTGAAGACATAGAGTCTTTGAGTGAGGTAGTTGTTATTGGTTATGGTACTACTACCGTAAAAGATGCAACGGGTGCCGTAAGTTCTGTTACTTCTGAAGAGTTCAACCAAGGTGTAATTACTACACCAGAACAGTTAATTCAGGGTAAAACAGCTGGGGTGCAAATTTCCCAATCTACTGGTGAGCCAGGAGCAGGAATTTCAATTCGAATTCGTGGAGCCAACTCAGTACGATCTAATAACAACCCCCTATTTGTAGTAGATGGTGTACCACTTTCAGGTGGAGCTACATCTGCCTCAGGACAAGACGTTGGTTTTGGTACTACTGGAGATAAAAACCCTCTAAGTTTCTTAAACCCTAACGATATTGAAAGCATTAGTATCTTGAAGGATGCTTCGGCTACAGCGATCTACGGATCTCGTGGTGCCAATGGAGTTGTAATCATTACAACAAAATCTGGTAGAGGCTCAAGAGGCGGTGTATGGGATTTCTCAAGTAACTTAAGTATTTCTTCTGTTGCTGAAACATATGACCTATTAACAACGTCAGAATATCTTGATGCTACAGAGGCAAATGGTTTCAATGTGTCAGAAAGAGATTTCAGAAACAGTGTTGATTGGCAAAGTTTTATTTTCAGAACTTCGGCTTCAACGAACAATAACTTAGGTTATTCTCATAGCTATGCCAATGGTAATGTAAGAGCTACTTTTGGATATGGTAAAACATTTGGTGTAGTACGTAACTCGGACCTTGAAAGAATCTCAGGACGTTTAAATGCTAATCACCGTTTATTGAACGAAAAATTAAACTTAGGATTACAAGCAAGTATTTCACGTGTGAATGATGAAACAGCTCCTATTGGCGCTAGTGCAGGATTCCAGGGAGATTTAATTGGTGCGGCACTTTCTGCAAACCCAACTTGGCCAACCGATCCTAACTTTAACGGAACTGGAGGTCTTTTGAGCCCTGCAACTTTATTAGAATACACTCAAAACATTTCAAATACAGACAGAGCATTAATAAACTTCTCTGCTGAATTCGATTTCACTTCTGAATTTTCTGCAAAAGTAAACTTGGGTTACGATAAGTCGGAATCTACAAGAACAGCTTTATCTTCTCCTAACGGACTTAATTTAGGTCGTGGAGTATTTGGTAATGGTCGTGGATTTGTAAACGATTTAGACGTTGAGAATAAGCTTTTAGAATTTACAGTGAATTACAATAAAGATTTTGGAAATTCAAACCTTGATATTTTAGCAGGGTACTCTTTCCAAGATTTCGCTACTTCTGGAAGAAACGTAGAAGGTTGGGGATTCTTTACAGATGACCTAAACCAAATGGGAGTTGACTTGGAAGACACTGCGAACACAATCGAAGGTAGAATTACTGGAGATTACCAATCGTACGGTTTTGCTGGAAACTTAGGAAATCAAATTTTCATCAACCGATTAACTTCTCCTGAATTAACAACAGACTTCATTCCTTCATTTAATGGTCTAAGAGTTCGTTCGTTATTGGCAGATACTTTTGACAATACAGATGAGTTACAATCTTTCTTCGGAAGAATAAACTACAGTATCAACGATAAGTATTTAATTACTGCAACGGTTAGAGCGGATGGTTCTTCTCGTTTTGGTGAAGACAATCAATACGGTATTTTCCCTTCTGGAGCAATTGCATGGAAATTACATAATGAAGACTTCGTAGGTGACGGAGTATCTACCCTAAAACTTAGAGTTGGTGGTGGTATCACTGGTAACCAAGATGGTTTAGGTTATGGTAACTTTAGAGGAAGACGTCGTTTCAACTTTGTTGGACCTGACGATGGTGGTAACATCAACTTTGATACCTCTTTACCTTTCCCATCATCTCAAGTTGCATTTGCTAACTCTGCTTTAAAATGGGAAGAAAACTTGCAATATGGTGTAGGTCTTGACTTTGGATTCAATGACGACCGTTTTTCTGGTAGTGTTGATGTATATCGTAAGGAAACAACAGACTTACTATTTAATGTATTATCTGCACAACCAGCGGTACAACCATTTGTATTCTTGAACTTACCAAATTCAAAAGTGGTGAACGAAGGAGTTGAACTTTCTTTATCGTATGATATTGTAGACACAGATGACTGGAGTTGGAATGCTAGCTTTAATGTTGCTTACAACAAAAACGAAGTAACCGAACTAGACGGTGAATTTGACGCAGGTACTATTAGAGGTCAAGGTCTTACTGGAGCATTTGCTCAGAAATTAAAGGCTGGACAACCGCTATTCTCTTACTTCTTACGTGAGTTTGAAGGATTTGACCCAGTTACTGGACAACCTATCCAAGAAGATATTCAAAAATTTGTTGACAAGAGTGCATTGCCAGATTTGACTGGTGGTTTCTCTACGAGTGCTTCTTATAAGAACTGGACATTGTCTACATTTTTTGCAGGTCAATTTGGACACTATATTTATAATAACACAAGAAACGCCTTCTTTACCGCAGGTGCTTTCCGTGGTGGTCGTAATGTAACTGCTGATGTTATTGGAAATGGAGAGTCTTTTGACGCTGCTGCAGACGTTTCAACTCGTTTCTTAGAAAAAGGAGATTTCATTCGTTTACAGAACCTAGCCGTAAGTTATGCATGGCCATTAGATGAAGATGCTTTCTTTTCTTCGTTAGTGCTTTCTGCTACTGGACAAAACTTATTTGTAATTACAGATTACACAGGTCTTGATCCAGAAGTAAGCTCTACGCCTGGAACAGCGGCAAATGGTGTTAGTGACTTATTAAACGGTTTACCGGTATTTGGTATTGACTACGGTGCCTACCCTAGACCGAGAACTATTACATTTGGATTAAATGCTAAATTTTAAAAAAATGAATATGAAAAGAACATTAATTAAAAGTATTAAGCCCATTCTAGCAATGGTGCTTATGGCAGCAGTTTCTTTCTCTTGTACAGATTTAGAAATTGACGAGACAGACTCAGTATTTGAGGATGCTCAAGAGGATTTTAACGGAGTAGATGCTTCTACCGAATTAGGTGGATTGTATGGATCTGTTTACGGAATGCTCGGAGATCAAGCGAACTTCTTCGCATTGAATGAAGTAGCAACCGACGAAACCTTAGTACCTACAAGAGGAACTGACTGGGGTGATAATGGAATCTGGAGAACACTTCATGCTCACACATGGAGTCCAACCCACTCTTTTATCTTAACCACTTGGAACCAATTGAATGGACATGTGTTCCGTGCTACTCAAATTATTGATGACAGAAGTACTCCATCCGCAGAGGAAAAAGCTGAAGCTCAGTTTTTAAGAGCTTTCAACATGTACTTTGTACTTGACCTTTGGGGACAAGCACCTTTCCGTCCAGTAGATGCTGGAGCAGATGTTGACCCTACAGTATTAAGTGCTGCAGAAGCTTATGCATTTATTGTAGACGATTTAAATTCGGCTATTGCTAACCTTCCCACTAGAGGACCAAGTGATGATAACAACAGAGCGACTAAAGCTGCTGCTAGATTTTTATTAGCAAAAGTTGTTTTGAACTCTGAGCGTTATACAGGTACTCAAGGAAACATGCAAACTGTAATTGATGCTGTGGATGCTATCGTAGCAGACGGTTATGCATTGCAAGCAGGATATTTCGATTTATTTAAGCCAGACGTTGATACTGAAACTATATGGTATGCTCAAACAGGTGTTGGAAACAGAATCTGGAACGGTATGCACTACAACCAAAACGCACCCGATAACGAAGGTGGTGGTTGGAATGGATTTACAACTCTTGCTGAATTCTACGATAGTTTCGAAGGACCTTCCGCTACTAATAACTTAGGTGACGGTCAAGAAGAAAGACGTGGATGGGTACCAGATGCTACCAATGCAAACGATTCTAACTTAGGTATCGGTTATGGTATGCTAATTGGGCAACAATACGAGCAAGATGGAAGCGCATTGAATGACAGACCAGGAGATCCTTTGGTATTTACTAGAGAATTACCAGGACTTTCAGGAAACGGTGAAGCTACAGGTATTCGTGTAATTAAGTATCACCCATCTCCAGATGATGGTGGCTCTTTCAGAAACCACGAAATCGTATTCAGATATGCAGATGCCCACCTAATGAAAGCAGAAGCAATGATGCGTTCAGGTGGAGATGCAACTACAATGGTAAACGAGTTAAGAACATTACGTTTGGCAACTCCTTTAGGAAACGCTACCGAAGCAGATTTACTTGCTGAGCGTGGACGTGAGTTGTATGTTGAATTCTGGAGAAGAAATGATATGTTACGTTTCGGACAATTTACTAGAGACTGGGAGTTTAAAGATCCAGGATCTGTAGGTCAAGATTTCCGTAATTTATATCCTATTCCAATTAACGCATTACTTTCTAACCCTAACTTGGTGCAGAACGAAGGTTACTAATTTTTAGTACTTCAAATGAGTATACAGGTCGCCAATTAGGCGACCTGTTTTTTTACTACCGTTTATTGGTGAGTTGATTTACATTTTCAATATTTGTAAATCCCAATTGTTTAATCTGATTGATCCCTATTCTGAAAACAACGAGCAATAATAAACTGCCTTTACTAAAGTACCTACTGTGTACAACAGCTCTTCTATTGTTTTTTTCTTGCTCGAAAGAAAACCCTAACACACCTCTTTTTGAAACCAAATCGGCAGATGAAACAGGAATCCACTTTGAAAACACCATAGTTTCCAAACCTGAACTCAATATCCTCAACTATATTTACTTCTACAACGGTGCTGGAGTGGCTGCAGCCGACTTTAATAATGACGGACTTACCGACCTTTATTTCACTGCCAATCAAACCGAAGACAAATTATATCTCAATCAAGGAAACCTAAAGTTCCAAGACATTACAAAGACAGCAGGAATTGATAATGCCAAAAACTGGACGACTGGAGTAACTACCGTGGATATTAACAATGACGGGCTTCTGGATATTTATATTTCAAAACTAGGCGCATATCAAACCATTACAGGCAAAAACCTTTTGTACGTTAACAATGGTCCGAACGAGGATGGAATCCCAACTTTTACTGAAAACGCTGCTGCCTACAAATTAGATTTTATTGGGCTCTCAACACAAGCCTCCTTTTTCGATTACGATCTGGATGGCGATTTAGATTTATTTTTACTGAATCATTCCACCAATCCCAACCAAAACTACGGCAAGGGAAGTACCCGAAACACACCCAACGAAATATCAGGTGACAAACTCTTCGAAAATAAGAATGGTCAATTTGAAAATGTTTCAGAAGAAGCAGGCATCTTTCAAAGTAAAATTGGCTATGGCCTTGGCGTTGCCGTAAGTGATATCAATAATGACGGCTATCCCGATCTTTATATCGGAAATGATTTTTTCGAAAACGACTACCTCTATCTAAATCAAGGTGACAAAACCTTTAATGAAATTATTACGACCAAAACTGGAGCCGTTGGGCATACCACCCACTATTCTATGGGAAATGATGTGGCCGATATCAATAATGACGGTTTTACGGACATCGTATCTGTGGATATGCTACCAGAAGATCTCACCACTTATAAGACATCGGGCAGCGAGTTCAATTATCAAATCTATCAGAACTACCTCCGTAATGGCTACACCCATCAATTCATGCAAAATACACTTCAGCTAAACAATGGAAATGGTAGCTTTAGTGAAACTGCTTATCAAAGTGGAATCGCCGCCACCGAATGGTCCTGGAGCCCGCTCATAGCAGATTTTGACAATGACGGCCTACAAGACATTTATATTACCAACGGTATTTTGGGCGCTACCAACGATATGGATTTCATCAATTTTATAGCCAACGATAACATTCAAAAAAGTTTGGGTGAAGGGATGGGAGAAGATGACATGGCCTTCATCAATAAAATTCCTGAAAAGAAAACAGTAAACTACTTCTTCCAAAATAAAGGAGACAACCGCTTTGAGGATAGCTCCGAAAAATGGGTCCATTCGCAGCCTTCTTTTAGCAATGGAGCCGTTTATGCCGACTTAGATAACGACGGAGACCTAGACATTGTGACCAACAATGTGAACCAACCGGCTTTTGTTTTAGAGAACACTTCCGATCAGTTTTTATTCCAAGTATCTGACGAACCTAAGCCTTATCACATGGATTCATTGGCCAAAAATTACCTGTCCTTTCGTTTTAAGGGAGGCCCTTTGAATCGCTTCGGAATTGGAACCAAAGTGCTGCTTTATCAAAACGGCGCTCAATTATCCAAGGAGAATTATACTTCTCGAGGATATCTCTCTGCCGTTTCACCAGAAGTTCATTTCGGATTGGGGCCGGTATCTCAGATCGATTCCATACACATTATTTGGCCCAACAAAGCCTATCAAACTATCTACAAACTAGATGTAAATCAAAAAATTGAAGTTTCCCAGGCCGACGCGAACGGAAATTATTACGAATCTATTCAGCAACAAACACCGCAGTTTTTGACCGAAGTGCCTCCCCTCTTCTCTTATAAACACAAAGAAAATTCGACCATAGACTTTAATCGTAATCCATTGCTTGCTTTTGCCATGAGCAATGAAGGCCCAGATATTTCTATCGCCGACGTGAATAATGACGGCTTGGAGGATGTTTTTATGGGTGGAGCCAAAGGGCAGGCTTCACAATTATTTATTCAGCAGAAAGACGGAGCGTTTAATTCACAACAAGCGGAACTTTTTCAGGAAGACGCTATCAACGAAGACGTAGCACACATCTTCTTTGATGCGAATGGTGATTTGTTTCCGGAATTACTTGTAGTAAGCGGAGGCAACGAATTTACCACTGG
>Ga0316205_10004208_pt1 | contig 12773 bp, 13 predicted proteins | sample 3monthpyrite_MG_FD_204941 | JGI IMG/M metagenome (GOLD analysis project Ga0316205, IMG submission 204941) | Microbial mat bacterial communities from mineral coupon in-situ incubated in ocean water Damariscotta River, Maine, United States -... | ecosystem: Environmental > Aquatic > Marine >... | reverse complement strand
CGGTAGCCCAAGAAAAGTTCATCCGCACCTTCACCGCTGAGCACGACTTTTATCCCCTCTTCTTTGACGCGTTTAAAAAGCATATACAAAGGGACGGCGGCCGGATCATTGATGGGCTCGTCCAAGGCATACGTCACCGCATCCAGATGCTCAAAAAATGTATCCTTGCTCAATTCGATATCGATGTTTTCCACACCAATATGCTCCGCGACTTCTTTCGCATAGACGCGCTCATCATACTGTTTGTAGCCTTCATACCCTAAAGAGAAGGTCTTAAGTCGTGTTCCCATCTGTGCACTCATCGCTGCTATAAGCGAGGAATCCACCCCGCCCGAGAGAAGAGAAGCAACCTCGACATCTCCCATCAGACGCTTTTCTATGCTCTCCTTCAGACTCTGCTCGATCGTGCCTAAGACCTCTTCTTCAGAAAAAACAGAGATCTTTGTCGGCAGAAGATCATAATAGGCTTTTATCTGCAGCTTGTTCTTCTCATACACAGCGAAATGACCCGACTCCAGTTTCTCTATCCCTTGATAAAAAGTATGCGGAGGCGTAGGTGCTAAAAAGCTGAGATATGCGTGTAAAGCGTCCTCGTTCATCTGTTTGTGTTTAAGATATGGCACGATTGCTTTAATCTCGGAGGCAAAGACAAACTGTTTGGGACCCTTCATATAATAGAGCGGCTTTTTACCCAGTCTGTCCCTGAAAAGATAGAGTTTGCCTTTGTCATACAGGGCGATTGCAAACATCCCCTCAAGGTGCTGTACAAAGTCCACACCCCATTTTTGGTAGGCTCGTAAAACCACTTCCGTATCGCTGTGTGTATCAAAGGCAACGTCAAGCTCTTTTTTCAACGCCTGGAAGTTATAGATCTCCCCGTTGAAACTGAGTATCACCTCATCTCTTATCATGGGCTGAGAAGCCTTTTCACTCAGATCGACGATGCTAAGACGGTTATGTGCAATAAAAAGCTCTTTATGTTCTACAATACCGCAATAGTCAGGTCCTCTGTGCTGTAGCAGTGACACAGAACGTCTCGCCAATACACTGTCATACTCTCCTATGATTCCAAAAACAGCACACATCAGGGCTTCTTCAAAAAGGCAGTGAAATCATGTTTCAAATACCCCTTTTTAATGCTGATGATAGCGCCAAGTTCATCGAAGAGTTCCTGCAGTTCATTCGGATAAAAATGGTTGTAGACCAAAGAATCATCTTCTCCCATCAAAAGATTAAAGGCAAAACCTTTGCTGCTGGCTTCATAGCAGTTACGTATAAATAGATAGGTATCAAAACGGCTCAAGATGTTCATCGCTCCGCTACAGATATAATAGTCTGCCTGAGGCAAAGTGTCCCTGCAGATATCACACTCAATGATCTCGCATCCTGTTTTTTCCCTTGCTATGTGAACCATGGAGGGGCTGAGATCCAGACCTGTGTAAGAGCGAAAAGAGATCTTCTGTCCGCTAAGATAGCCATACAAGTCACCAAAACCGCATCCTGCATCTACCACCGAGAAGTCTTCATCATCAATGCATGACAGAAGGACTTCAAAACGTTTCTCTTGTGAATACGTCGAGTTCCAGTGTACTCCCTTGGGGCTTTCACCGTATTTTTTGATCGCAGCAGTATAAAATTCTTCATTATTGATTCGGGACATACTGGAATTATACTCATTTCAGATACAAACAGAGGATATTTTTATGCTAATACATACGATTATTGAAGCAAAGGAAGCATGATAAACATCATCATCCCCATAAAAAAGACATCGTACTTGTTTTCTTCACAGTAAATATTTCAAAGCCGAACCGCAACCTCTTATCTCAAAAAAGAAGACGTTCAACACTCAACTGAAATTTGAAAAGATGGGAAGCATAAAAAAGGAGTGTCTTACAATGGGTATACAAGTGAAAGGGCAAAGCTCCTTCCACTTGTAAGAAAAGGTCTAGATTTATTGTTGAAGACTAAGCTGTGCTTCGATACGACGGTTTTTTGCCCGTCCTTCTGCCGTAGCATTGTCCGCTATAGATTCTTCTTCACCACGTCCAAGTGTCTGGATACGTGAAGCTTCAACACCACGAGAGACAAGATCATCTTTTACAGATTCTGCACGTTGTGCCGAAAGCGTCTTGTTGAATGCAGCCGAACCTCTGCTGTCCGTGTGACCTATGATGGTAACATCATACTCGGTGTTAAGTTTCATAAAGTCTGCATATTTTTTCAATTGCGGTGAATTCGCGACATCGATCTTCGCTGAAGCATTTTCAAATGTAATCGCCAGTACCACTGATTCTGAACAGCCGTTGACATCGACTGTGTTCCCGGCTTTTGTATTTGGACACTTGTCCAGTGCATCGACGACCCCGTCTTTGTCCCCATCAAGTTCACAACCCTCTGCATTGACAGTTCTACCGGCTGGTGTTGTAGGGCACTTGTCCATACCGTCTACCACACCGTCTTTATCACCGTCAAGTTCACACCCCTGTGCATTGACATTTCTACCAGCCGGTGTTGTCGGGCACTTGTCTATATTGTCAAGCACACCGTCTTTATCACCATCCAAGATAACAGCCGCCACAGGAGCCACTTCTTCGCTTTCTTCCATCGGCTGCTCTGAGGCCTTTTCACCAAAAGGAATACTTAGTCCTATCCCGTAATAAAGTTCATTTCCCCCATCGTCTGTTCTAAGAAGATGTTTGACCTCAGCACGAAGAGCGATATCTTCATATACATTCCACTTCAGACCCGCTCCATAGTTTCCGTAAGCAGAACTGTCATAACCAAGTTTTTCATCACTTACATCTTCATAACCGACACCGAGCAAAAGGTACGGTGTCACTGTCTCGCTGAAGTCTTTAAAATCGTACAGACCGTTAAATGCATAGCGATTGATCGTTGTATCGCCTACATTCGGATCATAATCCGTAGACGTAGTACGATCAAAGCTAAGTTCCGGTACAAAGCCTAATAGGTTCCAGTCATTCATCTGAAAACGGAGCCCGTATGCTTTTTGTGAGTCGATATCAAGGTTTCCCTCCGGTTTAACGCCCCCGATCATCGGTGCGATCTCATAACTGTATTCCGAAGCCATCAGTGCACCGGCCAATATTAAACTTAGTCCTATTATTCGCATATATAATTCCTTAATAAAAATATGATGGAATTGTACTCTGATTTGCCATTAGAGCAACTTGTATACTGTCTTTAATGCACATTTTTAATTAACAACCAACTGTTTATCAGCTTATTTCACGGTCTCTTGCCTTTCTCTTTTTTCGACATATAACTGAAAAGAATCTCACACGTCCATTCATCAGTATCTGTATTCTGGCATTTGCAACCGGGATTCATTTGAAAAACATGATAATCATCCCAAGCCATTTGTTTTGCTATTGTGCAGGCATCTTTCTTGTTTTTGGCAATGCCCTGCTTATGTCCCTGCTCTGCCATCAAAGAAGACAAAAACATGATTTGTATTAAAAGTATTTTATTCATGGGTAGACTTTATCACTCCTTTGTTATGATACTCCTATGATTCGCGATCTATCACCAATTGAGCTTGGCGGAAGCCTTTATATTCCCGCTACCCATAAAAATGTCAATGTTGTCTGCAATGCAGACAAATACCCGCAGCTGCGCTCATGCATTATCGATACGGAAGATGCCATCTGTGAAGACGAACTTTCATCCGCACTGGCAAACATTGCCAAGATGCTTGAGACTTATACGCCTAAAAAATTGCGTCTGTTTATACGTCCCAGAAATCCGCAGGTACTCAAACAGCTCTTGAAGATCAAACACATAGAGAAAATAGACGGCTTCTCTTTACCAAAGTTCTCAACAGAAGTCATGCGCGAATATACTCATATACTCACACTTGCCGAGCATCAATTCTACATCATGCCAGTACTTGAAAGTCTGGATCTTTTTTCCAAAGAGAAGCTTGAAGATATCCGTGATTTTTTACTCACGTGCAAACTGCCTGTTCTTACCCTTCGTCTTGGAGGCGAAGATATGATGCAATTTTTAGGACTCAAACGCAGATGCGAAGACAATATCTATACCCTTGTAGGACCATCACGAGTGATCGCTGATGTACTGACATGCTTCAAACCCTACGGATACAATGTCACTGCGACCGTATTCAACTGTATCCATCAGGATGAGCTCTATGAAGAGAATGTCAAAGAAGACCTGCGTCAGGGACTTATAGGAAAGACTATTATCCATCCTGACCAGATAGACCCGATCAATGAAGCCTACAAGGTCTCGCCGCAAGAGTTTGAGATGGCTATTCAGATGCTTGGGGAAGAGACCAAGGCTATCATCGTACAAGAGGGTCAGATGGGAGAGAAGTTTGCACATACGGCCTGGGCAAAAGTCATCCTTGAAAGACACCGATTCTACGGACTGAAGGTAAAATAAGACAATCCATTCGGCCAAAATATCTTTCTGAAATAAAATAATTAACTCTTATATATTTTCGCTTTAAAAGTGAATGTCGTTTATCATAGGTAATAAGGAGTCTTTCATGAAAACTCTTTTATTTCTTATACTCTTCTTTTTAAACCTGTCTGCTATTGAAGACAGACAGTTACTAATGGATTCTATCGTACATGAGGCCATTCGTATCGGCCATGGTCCCAATACGTATTATGCCTTCGTTGATCCGCTCTGTTCAAAATCACAACGCTTTATTGCAATGATCAACGAACGCAAAGACCTTCAAAAAAGAAACTCATACTATATATTTTTATACCGGCTTGAGAAATTTGACTCAGACGAATATATCTACTATATCTATCAATCCGAATCTCCTCTTGTAGCGCTCAAAGAGATCATGATCGATGAAGACTATGATCAAGTAGGCATCGTTGATGTACACCAAGTAACACAAACTAAAATCGAGCATATAGCCGAAGTAGCGCAACAGTTGAAGATGAAACGCCGTCCCTATCTTCTGATATTTGATGAAGGCTCGCAGTATTGCCATGTCTCCGAAGGAACGGCTCCCTGTCTGGAAGAAAATAGTTTTGACAAATAAGCTCATCTTATTTATTACGCTATAATAAAGCTATCACACGAAAGAGTTCAAAGTAACCTTTCTTCGCTAAAGGATGGGAATTTTATATGTCGCAGTCTCTACTCTTACAGATCGCACGCAACTCCATCATCGAAGTCTTTGAAGCAACCCATATCATCAATAAAAACGAACTTTTACAAAGCTATCCTGTCTTAAAACAGTCCTACCCCTCTTTTATCACTCTCTACCTCGGAGATGAACTTCGCGGATCATACGGGAGTATCTCTGCTAAAAAGACCCTTCTTGAAGACATCATGCATCATGCCAAAGCCGCCGCTTTTGAAGATGAACGTTTCACCCCTTTAAAGACATCAGAATTCCTGCATTGCAGTATAGAACTCTCCTTGCTAAGTGAACCTGAAGAGATCAGCTATACCGATATCAATGATCTGAAAGAAAAGGTCCGCATAGGAAAAGACGGTCTCATACTTGTCTTAGGCGATAAAGAGGCAAGCTTTCTTCCTCAGATATGGTCACAGCTCAAGACCTTTGACAATTTTCTGACCCATCTTTTAAATGAGGCTGGACTGAGTTTAGAAGACATGCAACAGCATCCCAAGATCTACAGTTTTCAAATTGAAAAAGAACGTGATGAACCAATCCTTAAGTGATAGTCCTACCTATTATCGAACAGAACATGATCATATCACCTGTCTTATCTGTCAGCATTTTTGTCAGCTAAAAGCCAATGAAGTAGGTCCGTGCGCCAATCAGAAAAACATTGACAACACCTTGGTGAGTATTACAAAAGACAAGCCCTCTGCTATCAGTATCGATTATATTGAGAACCGGCCTTTTTTGCATTTTATGCCAGGGAGTTCAGTTTTATGTATTGGTACGATCGGCTGCAATCTGCACTGTCCCTCTTGCCAAAACCATCAGATATCACAGCACTACTACGCAGTCGAACCCTTACATCTCTCCCCCATCGAGATCGTAAAATTAGCCTTGGATCAAAATATAAAGATCATCTCTTTTGGCTACAACGAACCTATCGTGTATTACCCTTATGCCAAGGAGATAGGACGTATTGCCAAAGACAAGGGGATCAAACTTGTTATGCAGACCTCAGGATACATGACCGAAGAGATCGCTGCTGATATGAGCACCTGGTTGGACGCCGTACATGTAGATCTTAAAGGGTTTGATGCTGCCTATTATAAGAATACTCTCGGAGCCGATCTCTGTGCGATCAAACAAAACCTTAAGATCATCGCTGCCTCTTCACTCTGGCTGGAGATCACGACCTTGCTGATAGACGGCATCAATGACTCTGACAAAGAGATTGCTGCTATTGCAAGATTTATTGATGAGGAACTGGGCTCGCATGTTCCTTGGCATCTAAGTGCTTTTTACCCAAACAACCAGATGCAAACCTATAAACCCACTTCTACCAATACCCTTCTGAATGCCTATGAGATAGCATCTGCACAGGGCTTATACTATGTCTATTTCGGGAATGTACCTTTTTTAAACGAGACCTTCTGTCCATCCTGTCGTACTCTCTTGATCCAAAGACGTGAAGAAGAGACCTTCGAGAACAATATAACGCAGGGCAGCTGTCCAAACTGCCAACGCTCCATCAAAGGCATTTGGAAATAAATAAAATACAAAAAACGGCCGTTTTTTATACTGACACCATGAGTGACATCTCTGGATTTTTCACCTAATCTGATTACTCTTCTTTTTTATTTTTCTATGGCTATGATAAAATCTTTGATGATAAGGAACATCAATGAACTCACTCTCCTCGTTATCTAAAATACAATATGCCAATATTATTTCTTTGGTCATTTTTACTATCGCTCTTATTGCCGAAGTCTATCACTACGGCTTTGATATCATGCGCATTGTCAATATCGCCAACTTCGCTTTGGCCTGGTATATGTTTATCAATATCCGAAAAGTACAAGCTACCATTAAACAACTCTCCGAGACCATTCATAAGGTGCAAGAAGGGGAACTGGACTATCGTCTTAAAAAGATCAATGACGGAGGTGAGATGGTAGAACTGGGAAAAACGCTCAATATCTTCTTGAATCAGCTTGAAAGCTTCGCAGGTCAGATGGCCTCTTCTATCAATCAGGCCAGTCAGCAAACAGCATATCCTCACATAGATGCCGAGCAGTTTCAAGGGCAGTTCAGAACAAATATCCAAACAACGAATGAAGCGATCGCACAAATGAAAGCAGATACCGTACATATTGCAGGAACAGACGTAAATGAGAAGTTAAGCGAGATCGGTTCCGGAGTGATCGGTGAACTGCAGCTTTTGCAAAATGACCTGAATAAATCATTGGAAAATATCGAAAAAATCGTTCTGGCAAGTGAGACCACATCAAACAATGCTCAAAACAGTACCATTGAGGTTCAAGGTATCTCTTCCGGACTGCATGAACTGATCGAAGGGGTTGATCATTCATCTGAGAACATCCAAATGCTCTCACAAAAAACCGATGAGATCACTTCGGTAGTCGATCTCATCAAAGATATTGCCGACCAAACGAATCTTCTTGCGCTCAATGCTGCTATTGAAGCTGCACGTGCGGGAGAACACGGACGCGGTTTTGCCGTCGTCGCCGATGAAGTTAGAAAGCTCGCTGAACGCACGCAAAAAGCGACCAGTGAGATCTCCATCTCAATTCAGACCCTGCAACAAGACGCCAACGATCTGCAGGACCGCTCAAAGAATATGAATAGAATCGCACAAAACTCAAGTGAAAGTATCAATAGTTTTGCGACGACCTTGAACAGTTTCAGCCAAGATGCACATCATGCAAGCAGATATGCCCACTCTATTGCCAATATGGTCTTTGTCATCCTTGCAAAAATCGATCATACCATCTATAAGTCCAATGCCTACTCATCGATCTTCAGACGTGAATCGCGTACAAAATTCTTAAGTCCTACAGAGTGTCAATTAGGAAAATGGTACGATGGGGCAGCCAAAGAAAAATTTGCGCATACTTCCAGCTATACTAAGTTGGATGCGCCGCACAGAAAGATCCATGCCTTAGTCGACAGAAATATCTCCTTTATCGAACCTACCGATACAGTTCTCGAAAACAGAGATGAGATCATCAGCAACTTCAAACAGATCGAATCCGAAGGAGCTAAGCTGTATCAATTGATGGAAGATATGTTAAATGAAGCCGATCAAGCCTGCCTGATCGATGGGGAATGTCGTTAGCGTCTTTTGCAGATAATATCACCTACGTTCTTACCCAAAGAACGTGCTACGACATTGCACTTGACCTTGAGTAAAAAGAAGAGATTATCCCGTTTAAAATCGTTCAGACACTCATAGTTTCCCATTCCCTTTGTGATGATCAGGTCGGCCGTGTCAAAAAGTTCCCGGGAAGCTTTGTTGGCTCTGTCATACACAAATCCGGGCGTGTTCACTCCACTACTGAGCAGATTGCACAGTTCATCAAAACCCGCTTCTTTTGCTTCTGCATAAGTCACATCATTGATGATAGCATTTCCTCTCGTCATGTAAGTCAAGTTGATCTCAGGGTACAAAGAGAGGATTGTTTGAATGTATATCTTGTCAAAAATATGCTCGCCTGCATTGTCAGCGATATAGAGGAGACTTTGTGATGTTGATAGTTTATCTTGAAGCCGTTCAAAATCATTGACTGCAAAACTGGTATGAAATATCTTATCAAGTTCCTCATTCAGGTCAAAGGCATATTCTGCAGCCAGATCGATCACATTCCCTGCCACTGCTACCTTGGTCGCAGTCAGCAGTGGCTCTGAAGAGGCTATGATCTCTTTTTGAAGATAGGGGATAAACGCTTGCGCTTTCTCTGTCGAAAGCCGTTTGACCTCATCATATAGGTCATCTTTACCTGCGATCTGGGCCATCTTCTCATACACCTTAGAAGCGACTTCCGGAGGGCTCTGCTCAAATGAAAACCCCGGTGCCATCTTCTCGACTGCCTGGACGATCTCTTGCGTCAATCTTTCATCGGCATGGATTGCATCTGCCACCCGTTTGCTCTGGTTTATAATGCATTCGACACAGGCAGGATCAATATTCATCTTAAAAACTCCGTTTACAGTGTAACTTCAGACACATATACAAATAAGACAATAAAAAATGTATCAGAAAGGATCTTTTATACTTTTATTTGGGGATCGGAGCACCCTCAGCATACTCTTCTATGACCTTGCCCCACATCAACTTGTATTTTCGTTTCATAAACTCTACCTCATCTTGCGAAAGGTTCAGCTGTTTAGTCAAGGTATCGATCGTCTTGCGATCTTCTTCGTACAGTTCTTGAAGTGATTGCAGCGCCTCTTTTAAAAAAAGGTTTTCATTCTTGATAGACTCTATCGTCTCATCTTTGGCATCAAGCACTTTTTCATGCAAGTTGATGATCGTACCAATCGTCTTCTCAATAAACTGCGGTCCGACATTGATAGACGTTCCTGTAGCAGCATTGCTCATCTCAGTAGGAACGATCGCCTGCATCCCGCGCGAAGGGTCAATATAAATCTTTCCGCTCTCTTTTTTACATTCAAGTTTTCCCCGTTCCATCAGGTCATCGATCGCATCGGGTGTCAGACCCGTCAACTCAGAATATTCTTGAATAGTAATCCAGTTTCCTTCCATATTGCCCTCCAGCATTTGCTTATAAGATCGTTTCGATCTCCAAAGAGTCCATCTCGACCTTTTTAGCTTTTGCAATACGGTCTTCTCTCAGTTTGACACGTAGGTCTTCATCGTTTAACGCCAATATCTGCATGGCAAGGTAAGCCGAGTTGATCGCTCCCGCTTTACCGATAGCAACCGTTGCTACAGGCATACCTGCAGGCATTTGAACCGTGGACAAAAGCGCATCGATTCCCGATAAAGCTGAGGCACTCATCGGGACACCGATAACCGGTTTGACTGTCTTAGATGCCAAGACACCTGCAAGGTGCGCTGCCATACCAGCTGCTGCAATAAAGACTTGTGAACCTTTTTCTTCTGCGGCTATGATGTAGTCTTTTGTACGTTCAGGACTTCTGTGTGCTGAAGAGATTATCAACTCGTAATGCACGCCAAAAGCCTCAAATGTATCTGAACATGACTTCATCACATCATAATCACTTTTACTTCCCATAATTATAGAAACAAACTTCATTGCAATCCTTGGCACCAGAATATGTATGTCATGCCTAACATTTTCATCATTATAGCTAAAACTCATTCTATCAAAAAAACAAAAATCTCTATCACAGATTGAATGTTGGTTTTTTGATTATTGTGTGTATAAACCGCAAGAAACAAGAACAGACTGAGGGCTATGAAGCGCTATGGCAATTGACCGCCTGGGCTTATTTGCTAAAGAAATATCTGCTTCCGCTTATTTTCTAAAGAAATATCTGCTTTGCAGACCGCTTTCGCTTATTTTCTAAAGAAGTTTCACTTTACTGAAGAAGTCGCGCAAGCTTACTTTGGGGGAGCTTGATTTATATCGTCTCCTGCAGGAATGCGGAAAAATGTATATTGGGGCATCTTGATCGGTAGTTTTATCGGATTGACATTTCCGCTGTGCACTTCATCCCAGATCTTTTTATTTTCTGCTTCAAGCTTTTTAAAGATAAGATATGGGATGCCTTCTTCTATGATGATGGAGCCATATTCATTGTCTACTTCGTCGATCTTAGTATCCACGGGAGCCATGATCTCAATCTTGTCTCCCGGACGGGTAGTGAATTTGCATTGGTAGTATTCACCCGACTCCGTTGCCATACCCGTCACCTGATGTGTACCCATCTGCATCGTGAAATCCAGACTTTGCCCGTCATGTTTTTCAAAAGGGCGGTTGATAAGATAAGCATCTGTAAACCCACGATTTTGCATACTCTCAAGTTCATTTTGATACTTCTGCGGAACATACTCGTCTTCATAATAATCGTCAATAGCCATACGGTATGCCTTGGCTGTTGTCGCTGCATAATACGAAGTTTTTGTCCGTCCTTCGATCTTGACCGAATCGACACACCCACTGTCCAGTATCTCTTTCATATGTGACGCCAGATTCAGATCTTTCGAGTTCATGATATAAGTCCCTATACCAGGGTCCTCTTCGAGTCTGAATAGTGTTCCCGTATCAGGATTTGCTGCATACATCTCATACGGAAAACGGCAGTCATTCGCACAAGAACCGCGGTTGGGAACACGTCCGCTTTGCAGTGTGGAGATCAGACAGCGTCCGCTGTAGGCAAAACACATAGAGCCATGGACAAAGACTTCCAGCTCCAAGTCAGGAAGCTCTTTTTTGATCTCTTGCAGATCTTTCAGAGAGATCTCGCGTGCCGTGATAATACGCTTTGCCCCCATTTCATGATAGATCTGCGCATCCAGGACATTCATGACATTAGCTTGCGTAGATAGATGAAGATCAATATCCGGAGCGATCTCATGCGCCAACTTCAAGACTCCCGGTGTCGCTACGATAATCGCATCAGGGCCAAGTTCCGCAATAGCAGCAATATGTTTTTTAAGAAGGTTTATCTGCGAATTAAAAGGAAAACCATTGATCGTCGTATAGACTTTTTTACCGCGAGCATGCGCATAATCGATGCCCTCTTTGAAACTTTCCATCGTAAACTCTTTGCCCGAGCGGATACGCAGAGAAAAATGAGAGACACCACCATACACGGCATCCGCACCATAATCAAGAGCGATCTTGAGTTTTTCAAGGTTTCCCGCAGGAGAGAGAAGTTCGACTTTGTTCATAATAGATTCTTTTGCAAATTTTTAGCGGATTTTAGCAGACTTCTCTAATGGAAAGGATTAAAATATACAGTTAGTATAAAAGGGGGAGAAAATATTATTTAGACAGGTGTCTCATCTTAAGAGTACCTACCTATCCAAACTATTTACTACGCATTGAATGAAGCGAGAAGTGCTTCGATGTCATCTGATGAGACGACATCCTCGGTCCCCTTATCTCCAGGAAGATGCTTGGCCGAACTAACACGCTTTTCATCGTCTTTACGACCTGCAAACAACTGGTTCATATAACCTGAAAGTGCACGCATCACATTGATAACACGTTCTATCTTCTGTCTGTGAATATCTTGATACTGCATAATATCCATGATATTCATAATAGAGTCACCATGGTTTTGCAGATCTTCGATATGCGTTTCTACCGCTTCCTTGGAGAGCTGATTTTTCTCAAGCTGCACTTTAAACGCCTGCACATCTGGAAACTTGGCTGTCAAAGTTTCAAAAAGTTCTATGTTACTTTGAAAAGTATCGACTACTTCGCCTAAATTTCCTTCGGCTTGCATTAACTCATCACCGATTTTCTCTATATGATCAAAGATCTGAGATGCCTTCTCTTCACTCTCTTTGGTGACGTCATCAAGCTGATTGACCATCTGGTTGTCATCCGTCGGCGGAGGCGGCGGCCAGTTGTGTGTTGCTGAAACCTTGTAGTCTTCTGCAAGGTGCTCAGCCACATCACTCTCAGGTACATCTTCTACCGACTCATCTTCTACAGCATCTTCATTTTCTGAAAGTTCATTTAAATCGACATCTTCACTCATCAAGGCGTCAAGCTCTTCTTGCGTCATAAATTACTCCATAATTCTTCTATTAAATCAATCGCTTTATTTGATTATAGACAAGTTAATATATAATTCCTTTTAAATATAACTTATAAATGAGAAAATGATGTCTAAA
>Ga0316205_10004207_pt1 | contig 12773 bp, 15 predicted proteins | sample 3monthpyrite_MG_FD_204941 | JGI IMG/M metagenome (GOLD analysis project Ga0316205, IMG submission 204941) | Microbial mat bacterial communities from mineral coupon in-situ incubated in ocean water Damariscotta River, Maine, United States -... | ecosystem: Environmental > Aquatic > Marine >... | reverse complement strand
GCCCAAATTATTGCCGGTTTTTTTCAGCTTGGCGATGATCTCGTTGCAATACTTTTGCCCAACACCCACCGTATCGAGAATCTCCCGGGCTGCCATCGAAATCTCGGCGGTATCAATGCCGTAGGGGCAGGCCACCGCGCAGCGGCGGCATTGCGAGCATTGGTGGTAATAGGTATACCACTCGTCCAGCACTTCTTTGGTGAGATCACGCGCGCCCACCAGCCACGGGAAGTATTTGCCCGCAAGGGTATAGTAGCGACGATAGACCGAGCGCAGCAGATCCTGCCGCGCCACCGGCATATTTTTGGGGTCAGATGTGCCCAGAAAGTAATGGCATTTATCGGTGCAGGCCCCGCATTTCACGCAGGCATCCAAATACACCTGAAAAGCGCGGTTGTTTTTCGCCAATTCGCCGATTTTTGCAATGGCAACTTCCTGCCAATTGTCAATCAGCTCGCCCGGAAAGCCTAGCGCCTCGTTATGCTCCGGATAGGCTTTAAAGGTGTTGGTATCGAGGCTGGCGCCGCACTCGATTGCAGGGATTTTTAGCGGATCACCAACCAATTTGGGCGCGTCGTTTTTATTATCCAATGGTGCCATGGCTTAGCCCTCCTCTTTGGCCGGAATGCCCTCGGGCAGAGGCGGAAGATTCCTGGCCCATTTCGAAATGTGGCGTTTTTCGCGGGCATTATCGACCATGGTGCGGCTGGGCGAGAAAAATATGCCGGGCACATGCAGCAGCTTCGATATCGGGAAAATAATCATCAAGATTATCACCATTCCCAGATGCGCCAACAAAATCGGATCAGTCGGCAGGGATTGGCTCAGATCAAACCGAAGAAGGCCGATCATATAGGCTTTAACGTTAATAATATCTGTGCGGGTTACATAGGTCATAAGCGTGCCGGAGCCAGCTATGCCGACCAGCAGCGCCAGCATCAGATGATCGGACGGGCTGGAAATATAGCGAATACGCTCTTGAAAAATGCGCCGTGCCCACAGGCCCAGAAGCCCGGCCAGCATGGCAAAAGCCATCAGCTTGCCAACCGGGCTAATCAGATCAACCCACCACCAAACTGGCTGGGTGAAATAACGCAGGTGGCGCAAGAGCACAATCAACATGCCCCAGTGAAACAGATAGCCAAAAAGCCAGATCCACTTATTGGATTTAAACAGGCTCTCAAACAGAATGACCTCGCGCAACATCCGCAGAACCACGCCTCGGCGGGTGCGTGGCGCAGGAGAAACAACGATCTTGAGAGGCACAGGGGTGCGGGCGTATTTAATCACCTTCATCCCGACGCCGACCACCATCAATATCGTGGCAACATAGAACAGCACTGCATATACCGTAGAAATCACGATAGTCCCTCCCTTTAGTGCACCTTTGGCTTCAGCTCTCCCAAGCCAGGGGTGCGATCGTATCTTGGTTATTCGTGCGGGTTACACACAGCCGGTTGGCTTAGGCAGGCCGGCAATCTTACAAGCCTGCTTGGCCGGCCCATACGGGAACAATTCATACATATATTTGTTGTTGCCTACTTCGGGGCCCATAGATTTTTTGATCGATTTGATCAAAACCCGAACAGCTGGAGCGATCTGGTATTCTTCGTAATAATCACGCAGAAAGTTAACCACAGCCCAATGCTCTTCGCCCATATCCACTTCTTCAGCTTCCGCGATCACATCTGCCAGTTCTTTGGACCACTCCGAGAGATTGGTGATGTAGCCTTCTTCATCATGCTCAATGGAAGTTCCGTTTACGTCATATGCAGCCATTTTTATATTCCTTAGTAGTTTGCCCGCTTGGGCGATTAAAGCCAGTTTTGCACGCGGTCATGGCTGGCAGCCATGTCCACAAATTCTTCGTAATCCACCGAGGCTATCCCCTTTGCCACGCGCCCGGCATCAATGCCCCGCGCAGCTATATCAGCACCAAGCACGAAGAGCTTAACATTTGCCCCCATGCCTGCCACAACCTCAGACATCGCATTGCCCTGCATGGCGCCATAAACGCCATCCTCGATCATCAAAACGCTATCCCCTGCCTTAGCGTGCCCAAGGCAGCTGATCAGGGTCTGGTTCTGAAACGGGGATTTGTTAACTGTGTGTAAAGTCGCCATAATTTCCCCCTTAAAAGCTCAAGACAACGTCTTGGTCAGCCATTACGTTAGCCATTTCTGCGCGTGAGACAACAATGATCGAAGGTTTCTCTTCGTAGTCATCGTCCTCGTCTTCATATTGAATATCCTGAAGGTCATCCAGGGTCAGGCCGCGCTCATCCAGCGATTCCTGCTCGACATAAAGTTTGGTCACTTCATAATCACCCAGCGCGCGGAAGGTAGGCGAGAAGTTTTTCAGCCCGGCCGCCTTGGTATCCTGCCCTTTGGTCAACTGAAACACTCCGTCATCAAGGAAAGCCAGCGAGACATCCTGATCAAACGCCGCGCCAATCAGCACCACTTCCAGCGCCTCTTGTGCGTAAATCGTGCCGTAAGGCGCTTTACGATTCACATAGAGGAATTTTTTAATAACTTCGCTCATATTATCCTCCTAATCGCCAAAGGTGATCGTGCGATCAGCCTGAATGCTCATCTCGATCAACTGGCCGAGGCCAGAAATCCGGAACCCGTCTGCGATGTTATTCGCATCTTTGCCCTGCCGGTCCGCCTCGTTTTGGTCAAGCAGCCCGCGGCGCTGGGCCGCGGCAATGCAGATCACCAGATCGAGATCGTGTTCTTTGCCAAGCGCTGTCCATTGCGCCTGAATTTGGCGGTCATCCTGCGGGGGAATAGACAGGCGCGTGCCCACATTCACCCCGTCATGATAAAAGAACACCCGGCTTACCTCGTGGCCTTTGGCCAGCGCGGCTTTGACAAAGTTATAGGCCGAATCAGACGCTTGGTGCGTATATGGCCCTTCACTAACGACGATTCCGAATTTCATGTTCTCGCGCTCCTAAAAGTGGACATGAGCCGACTGGTTCATCGTCTTGCGCGAACCGGTCCATGTATCGATATGGTGTTTGGTAAACGCCAGCTCGGTCATTTCGAAGAAACGGCTCCAGCCGATGCGCTCAATCCATTCGCCCATGCGCTCCCAATGTTTCGCATCTTTCTTATAGGCTTTCACGATACGCATCACGATGGCGTTTACCTCGGGCCAATGCGGCGCGTTATTGGGCAAGTTGGCCACCACAAGTTTGTGGAACGTTGGCTTGGAGCGGGCGTTAGAGTGCTTACCGCCAACCCAGATCGCGATTTTGGTGCTGTCGTCACCATTGATCTGCATTGGTGGGCAAGGCGGATAACAGGCCCCGCAGCACACGCATTTTTTCTCGTCCACTTCCAAGGAAGGCTTACCGTTGACCATGGCAGGCCGAATGGCCGCCACCGGGCAACGGGCCACAACGGCCGGGCGCTCACAGACATTGGCCACCAGATCATGGTTGATCTTTGGCGGCTTGGTATATTGCACGTTGATCGCGATATCACCCTGCCCGCCACAGTTGATTTGGCAGCAAGAGGTGGTGATCCGCACGCGGTTTGGCATTTTTTCGTCGATGAACTCGCTATGCAGCATGTCCATCAAGCCTTTCACAACGCCAGAAGCATCGGTGCCCGGAATATCACAGTGTAACCAGCCCTGCGTGTGCGAAATCATCGAAACCGAGGCCCCGGTGCCACCAACGGGAAAGCCGCTTGCCGTGAGCTCGGCGATCAGCGGTTCAACCTTGGCCTCGTCTGCCATCATAAACTCGATGTTCGAACGTGTGGTAAACCGGACATAGCCGTCAGCGTAATTGTCGCCGATGTCACACAGCTTGCGAATGGTGTATACATCCATCTGGCGCTGGGTGCCGGCGCGCACGGTGAAAAGCTCGTCGCCGGATTTTGAAACGTGGCGCAGCACGCCGGGGCGTGAGCGGTCGTGGTAATCCCACTGGCCGTAGTTTTTAATGCTAAGCGGGTGCATGAATGGCTTCGGATCAGGAACCCCAACTTCATCCGGCATCCGTGGTTTTGCTTTCATTTCGTTCATTTCTTGTCTCCCTTTTCCGCGAGATAGCTCTACGCGGTTAAATTCTGAAAAGCCCTGCGGGGCGGAGCCTTGGCCCCGCCAACCTCGGCTTAGCTGTCCACAACCATACCGGCTTCTGTGGCTTTGCGTTCAAACCACTTGGCCGCTTCCTCGTCAAAGTCATCGGTGCGCACATAGCTCGATGTGGTCGGGTGGTTCACCATGTTGGGGTTCGCCGGAATATCCATCGCCTCAAGGAAAGCCGGCACGCCGATCCGGTCGATACATTCGCCAATGCGCTCATGCTCCAGTGCGTTATCGGCAAAGAACTCCATCACTTCTTCGGCAAAATCTTCCAGCGCCTCGAAATCTTCCTCGGTGTCGAGCTTGATGAAGGGTTTTATCATCGTGCCCATCAGATCACCCACTTTCAGCGAGCGCTTGCCGCCGATCATGATGCTGGCACCGCGGTCATCACCGGGGCTCAGGGCTTTGGTCATCACGTTTATGCAGTGCATACAGCGCACGCATGAACGATTGTCGATCTCCATCGTATCGTCGTCATTGAGCGAAATTGCGCGGGTCGGGCACATGGATACAACGGTATCAATGGTATATTTCCGGCCTTTTTCAGCAATGTGCTCTTTTACTTTTTCCTGATTGATCTTGATGTCATCACGCCATGTGCCGATCACCGCAAAATCGGCGCGGTGGATGGCATTAACACAATCATTGCCACAGCCCGAGAATTTGAACTTGAACTTGTAGGGCATGGAAGGCCGGTGCATTTCATCGAGCAGGCGGTTGATAATGCCACGATGCGCCTTCACCCCGTCAAAGCAAGATTGCTCACAGCGGGCATGGCCCACGCAAGACATCGCGGTGCGCAGAGCAGGGCCAGCGCCACCAAGGTCAAAGCCGATTTCGTTGAGCTCGTCAAAAGCGATTTGCGCATTTTCAGAGGTGCAGCCTTGGAACATAATGTCACCGGATTGACCGTGGAAGGCGATAAGGCCCGAGCCATGACGCTCCCAGATGTCACAAAGCTGGCGCAGCAAATCGGTCGTATAGTGGTTTCCCGCTGGCGGCATTACACGCAAGGTATGGAATTCTTTGGAAGCCGGAAACTGCCCCGCCACTTCGGAAAAGCGCGGGATAATACCGCCGCCATATCCGAAAACAGAAAGCGTGCCACCCTTCCAATAGCCGCGACGATTCTCGTAGGAATGGTTGAGCTGGCCCAGAAGGTCATTCATCATCGGCGCATATTGGGCACCCTGCGTATCGCGCAGCCGCTTAAGGCCGGTCACAAAGCTGGGCCAAGGGCCATCTTCGAGCTGATCGAGCATCGGTGTCGGGTTGACCCCGTTTTGGTCACCGTCATTAACGTTGTCGCCGTCTTTCATTGCAATATCTCCCTTGCGCTAGCGTATTTTGTTGCACCAGGTTTCGCAGCTCTTGACCGGCTGCTTGCCCGCCCCGACTATAGCAGAAACCTTACCAGTGAGGTAAACTATAGCGGCTTATGAAAACCATTTGCATATTCCACCTTCAAATCTATATATTTCAATAATGGAATGTAAAGCAAAAGATCACTTCGGATTTGCCAGGCATCGAAAAACCCGATGTCACATCGAGAAAAACTCTAGTATAGTTGGAAAAAATGAATGAGTGCATTGGAAAAACGGTCGATATGTCGCAATTAGCTGGAGCCTTCGACCTAAACAATAGCGGATCATATGCGGCGTGGCGCCGCAGAAAACTCGCCGCATCCCCCCGCTCCGGAAAGGTTCCTGTGTTGGGGGTGGGCGATCTGTCGCAGCCCACGGAATCAGAAAAAAACGCGATTCTGGCGCAAATTCTCGAATCAAATTTCGCCATTTATCAGGCGGAATCCTATAGCGAGAATGAAGAAACAGTCGGCACCCAGCTGCGCCAATTTGCCGATTCATTTGGCCTGCGCATCGCCGAGTCCCATCGCTCTGCCGGACATAACGGCGTCGTTGCAATTCGGGTTTCGATGGCCGAGCACCAGCGCGGGTTTATCCCTTACTCGCGCAAAGCCATCAACTGGCACACTGACGGCTACTATAACGCACCAAAAGACACCGTTCGCGCCTTTGTGCTGCATTGTGTGCGCCAAGCTGAAATTGGCGGCCAGAGCCAGATTATCGATAATGAGATCGCCTACATTCGCCTGCGCGATGAAAGCGCAGAAGCTGTGGCACTGCTGATGGACCCCGAAGCAATGACGATCCCCGCATCCCCCGAGGCGGATGGCTCGGTCCGCCCTGTCAGCACCGGCCCGGTTTTTTTCGTCGAGGATGGTCGGCTCATTATGCGCTATACCGCCCGCACGCGCTCGATCAGCTGGAAAACCGATGCCACGCGCAAAGCCGCCGCATTGTTGCAAGAATTACTGGAATCAGAGCGCGACTATCTGCACACTCTCACTTTGCAGCCCGGTCAGGGTATACTGAACAACAACACACTTCATAACCGCACGGCTTTTGATCCGTCGGCGGATACCGGCATGAGTGAGCGCATGCTCTACCGCATCCGGTTTCACAACAGATTATAAAGGAGTAAATCATGGCTAAGCTAAGTGATTTGATTATCGGCCACCGCGAGGTGGAAAGCTTTGACGAACTGGAGCGGCTGGTGGCCCATGCGGGCGAATCGGGTGAAATGTTTATGGAGTTTGACGTGAAGCCAGACTATAAAAACACCCCGAAAAAGTGGGAATGGAGACTGGAAGCTGCTTTCACACGGGGAGTCCATTATGGGGATTGAAGACATGACCCTGATCGAGAAATACGAGCTGCCCTATACGCGGAAAGCCTCGTTACACGATCACGAATACGAAAGCGGTATGCACCTGCTGCGCCTGACGATCCGCGAAGGCCACCGTATTACCGCGGTTGATATCGGCCCCGAGCAAGCCAAAGCCATGGGGCAGCAAATGCTTGCATGGGCAGAAAAACAAAGCGCATAAAGTGCTTTCATTTCAATAGAAAATGCAATTCTCTGTGCTCATAAGCAACCAGCGGCAAAAATGATAAAAAACGTGAACTGAAGGCGCTATCAATGGACCACCTCCCGATTTTTCTCGACGTCAAAGGCAAAAAAGTGCTTGTCGATGGCGGCAACACGCCCGCAGCGCGGCGCGTTGAGCGGGCCTTGAGCGCCGGTGCTCACGTGCATGTTTTTTGTCCGAAGATGTCAGACGAATTCCGCACCTTGCGCGATCATCCTCGTGTAACCCACCACCTCCGCGCGCCCGAGCCCGAAGACTTTGAGGATTGCGTGGTGGCCTATGGGGCGTCAGAAATCGAGGCGCGCGACAAGCGGCTCTATGACATGGCGAAAGCGGCCAAGGTTCTGGTCAATGTCGCTGATGTCACCAAATATTGTGATTTTATCACCCCGAGCATTGTAGACCGCGCGCCGTTGGTTGTGGCAATATCATCTGGTGGCAACGCCCCGGTGATCGCCCGGATCTTGCGGGCCCGAATCGAAGTCATGCTTCCTGCCGCCTATGGGCGCCTCGCGGCCTTTGTCGGCGGATTTCGTGACCGGGTAACAGCAAGGCTCCACTCCACTGAAACTCGGCGCCATTTTTGGGAAAATACCATCGAAGGGCAAGCCGGAGATCACTTTCTTGCCGGCGACGAGAAAAAAGCCGAAGCCCGTTTGCTGGAGGACCTTGAGGCCGCGGCCACTGGCTCTGAAACTGCGCAAACCGGCGAAGTTTTTCTGGTTGGCGCTGGCCCCGGAGACCCGGACCTCCTCACCTTTCGCGCGCTTCACATCATGCAACGCGCCGATGTGGTGCTGTTTGATCGCTTGGTCTCTGACGAAGTGATGACCCTTGTGCGACGCGACGCAGAGCGGGTTTATGTCGGCAAACTACCCCAGCAACACACGATGGTGCAGGAAGACATTTCGGAACTGATGGTTACGCTCGCCAAAGAAGGTAAGCGTGTGCTGCGCCTGAAAGGCGGCGACCCGTTCATCTTTGGCCGCGGCGGCGAAGAGCTTGAACTGCTCGCCAAACACAACATCCCGTTTCAGGTTATCCCCGGAATCACCGCTGCTTCCGGCTGCGCCTCTTATGCCGGAATTCCGCTCACGCACCGCGACCACGCGCAATCCTGCGTTTTGATCACGGCGCACGGCCGCGACGGCGTGTTGGACCTCGACTGGGACCGCCTCGTGCGGCCAGACCAAACCGTTGTGGTATATATGGGGCTTAGCAGCGTCGGGATTTTGTCAGAACAGTTCGTAAAGCGCGGGCTTGATGCGAGCACACCCGCAGCCGTAGTTGATAATGGCACGCGCGCCAACCAAAGCGTTGTCACCGGTGATCTTGGCAACATCGCCGCCCGCGTGGCGGAGTCGGGCATTAAAGGGCCAGCCCTGATTATTATTGGCTCGGTTGTTAGCTTGCGCGACGAGCTGAAATGGTTCGCAGACAGTGAAAAAGGCAGCCACCAGATGACCTTACACGCGCAGGATGGCCTTTAAGGTGAGAGCTCCGATACTCCGAAGGGAGTGAGGCATCTCGCGGTGCTGTGGCAATCTAGCCCTAGGTATTTTGCTCACGCATATACTTAGCGGCCATCAGCCCGGCCTGCCGGCCGGTTGCCAGGCATCCGTTAAGCAAATACCCACCGGTTGGCGCTTCCCAATCCAGCATCTCGCCAGCGCAGAAAACCCCCGGCAATGCTTTGAGCATCAGCCCCTCATCAAGCGCGGCCTGCGCCACGCCGCCTGCGGTCGAGATCGCTTCATCAATTGGGCGTGGTGCTTTGAGCCGCACCGGCAAAGCCTTCAACAATCCTGCCAGATCAAACGGATTATCCACGCGGCGGGCGGCCGGGTTTTCATTAAACAGCGCCGCTTTTACGCCGGTTATCCCCACCGTTTTACGCAAAAAATTCGCGAGGCTGAGCTTGCCACGGGAGCGCCGCAATTTCTCGGCCAGCGCGGGCATCGGCAGGTCGGGCAGCAAATCAACCAGCATATCAACACCACCCTTTTCCATCCCGTCGCGCAGCACAGCTGAAAGATTATAAATCCCGCCGCCCTCTACGCCTTTGCGCGAAATCACAATTTCTCCCCTTACAGAATGGGGGCCAAAACTGAGCCCAACCGGCTTCACCGGCGCGCCAAAGTGAGGCTCCATATGCGGGGACCATTCAACGAGGAACCCCATGTTTGCGGGCTTAAACGGTGCCAGTTCAACCCCGCTTTTTGCAAGTATATCTGCCCATTTCCCATCTGATCCCAGCCGCGCCCAGCTTGCGCCACCAAGGGCCAGAACTGTCGCCTCTGCTGCCACAGTCTTTGGCCCGTCCGGTGTTTCAAACACCGCGCCACCGTCAAAGCCGAGCCAGCGCCAGTTGTTTTCAAAGCGCACGCCCTTGGTTGCAAGCCGCCCGAGCCACGCCCGCAGCAGCGGCGAAGCTTTCATCGCATCCGGAAACACGCGCCCGCTTGAGCCGGTAAACACGGTCTGCCCCATCCCTTCGGCCCAGTCCTGAATGTCACTCGGATTAAACGCTTCCAGCAGTGGCTCCAGCCAGGGCCGCGCCGTGCCATAGGCCGCCATAAACGGCTCATATGGTTCGTTTTTGGTCAGATTCAGGCCCGATTTTCCGGCCATCAATAGCTTGCGTCCCATGGTTGGCTTGGCGTCTGCCACCAGCACATTATGCCCGGCATCAGCCAGCATTTCTGCCGCCATCAGCCCCGCAGGGCCGCCACCAATTACCAGCGCCTCACCCATGTTTCACAGCAATTCGCAGTTTGGTCAGCCGGATTGGCTTGGATGCGCCTTCAACCTTCTCCCCAAAACGAAACAGCTTCATAGCACCGCCTTTTTCAGGGCACTTTTGCGCACCTTCTCGCTGGCTGATTTTAGCTGCCCGCATGCGGCCATTATGTCTTCGCCGCGCGGCGTGCGCACGGGGCTGGCATAGCCTGCGTCATTCACGATTTCGGCAAAAGCCTCTATCCGCCGCCAGCTTGAGCGTTCATAGGGGCTTCCGGGCCACGGGTTAAACGGGATCAGGTTTATTTTCGCCGGAATCCCTGAAATAAGCTGCACCAGTCGGCGCGCGTCTTCGTCGCTGTCATTCACCCCTTTTAGCATCACATATTCAAAGGTGATCCGCTCTGAATTGCTCAATCTCGGATAGGCTTTGAGCGTGTCCAACAGCTTTTCGATATTCCATTTTTTGTTGATCGGCACCAGCACATCGCGCACCGCGTCGGTGGTGGCGTGAAAGCTGATTGCCAGCAAGCAGCCAATTTCCGCACCCGCCCGCACAATCTCGGGCACCACACCGGAAGTGCTAAGCGTGATGCGGCGGCGCGAGATCGAAATGCCCTCGTTATCCATCACCACGATCATCGCATCGCGGACGTTTTCGAAATTATAGAGCGGCTCGCCCATGCCCATCAGCACCACGTTGGTGATCCGGCGTCGGCCCTCGCGCGGTGTGCCGCCTTCGGGCCATTCGTCAAGATCATCGCGGGCAATCATCACCTGCGCGACAATCTCGCCGGCTGCTAGATTTCGCACAAGTTTTTGGGTGCCGGTATGGCAGAAGGTGCAGTTCAGGGTGCAGCCAACCTGAGAGGAAATGCACAGTGTGCCCCGGTTTTCGTCGGGGATATAAACCGCTTCCACCTCATGCCCACCGGCAATGCGCAGCAGGTATTTTCGTGTGCCGTCCTGTGATACTTGCAGCGCCACAATCTCGGGGCGCTCAACGGTAAAATGCGCCGCCAGATCCTCACGAAATCCTTTCGAGAGGTTGGTCATCTCGGCAAAATCCTGTGCGCCCTTTTGGTAGATCCAGCTCCACAGCTGGCTGACCCGCATTTTGGCCTGCCGTTCCGGCGTGCCGATCTCGATCAGCGCGCTGCGCATGGCATCACGGGTCAGGCCCAGAAGGTTCTGTTTTTCCGCCGGCACCTCGATGCGGGGCATTACGTGGGTTTCAGGCGTCAAGGCGCTCATGGTCATTCCTCAAAATCAAAACGCCCCCTGCGATGGCAGAGAGCGCTGTAGTCTAGCTTTATTCGGGTGGTTTTGCCAGAGGCGCTACCGGCACATCTCCTGCGCTTTTTCATAAGCGGCGGTAAAGCCGATTAGCGAAAAGGTATCGGTTGTGACCGTGCCACGCGCCGAGGTCCCAACGACAATGGCTTCCGAACCGCCGCGCATCGCGGTGATCAGGTTACTGTCATCAGCGGGGCGCGGCCACGCATATTCGGGGTTAATCTCAGCATTTGGATACAGGCTGATTGTCGTGTCCTTGATTTTCATTTCAACTGGCGCATCCTGCCGCAGCGGATAGCCCGCCAGAAAGCTTGGCTCGCTGACGATCTGCTCGCCCGGAATTATCGAGATATAAAAGCGGATATCACCGCGCCGCACGGTTACGGCCTGACCGTCCCGCTGGGCTGACCAGCCCGTGGGCTTGGAAATGATAAAACACTCTTTTGGGCTATCGGCCACATACACGCTCCAATCGGTCTCGGAATCGACCATCGCAAGCTCCTGCGCGGCCATCGGAAGGCCTGTCATCACCAACGCGGCGGTCACAACTATTTTCTTTAACATTTTCAGGCTCCTGCTCAATCCGACGGTGCCGCTTCCCCCTGTTTGGCCAAGGCTCTGCAAAGCGGCTTGTGTTTTGCTCGTTTACAGCCGTAATCTAAATAGAAACGGGGGCTAAAGGCCAGCCTAAAATCGCCAAAAATTGACACTACGGGCATGAAATTGCCTATTTTCGGAGTAAACTTGGAAATGAACGAACCTGCAAAACTGGTGGAACTGCGCCGAAACGGGATTTTGGAATCGACCCATCGCGGGCATGTTGTTGTTTGTGACGCCAGCGGCGTGATCGCCGAGTGGGGCAATCCGGCAGAGGTTATCTTTCCGCGCTCAAGCTGTAAAATGCTGCAAGCGCTGCCGCTGCTGGAAAGCGGCGCGGCGGCTGCGGCAGGCCTTGGAAGCGATCACTTGGCGCTCTCCTGTGCTAGCCACGAGGGCGGCCATATCCATACTGATTTAGCGCAAAAGTGGCTGGAAGGGATCGGCCTGAGTGAAGCCGACCTGCGCTGCGGCACACAATTGCCGCACGATTTCGAAGCTGTCGCAGAGTTGAGGCAAAAGCCTGAATCCCCCTGCCAGCTCCACAATAATTGCTCGGGCAAGCATTCGGGGTTCTTGACCCTTAACAAACACATTGGCGGCGGTTCCGAATATATCGAGCTCGACCATCCGGTTCAAAAAGCGGTCAGAGAGGCCTTTGAAGATATGGCCGGCGCAGTGTCAACCGGCTGGGGAATTGACGGCTGCTCAGCCCCGAATTTCACCTGCGCAGTTGGCGACCTTGCCCGCGCCATGGCCAAAATGGCCAATCCGGATAGCCTAAGCCAGGCCCGCAGCAAAGCCGCAAAGCGCCTTGTGCAGGCTATGATAGATCACCCGCTTTTGGTCGCCGGAAAAGGGCGGGCCTGCTCGGCTCTTATGGCAGCCTCCGGTGGGAAAGCAGCGGTGAAAACCGGTGCCGAGGGTGTATTTGTTGCTATTTTGCCCACCCGCGGCATAGGCATCGCGCTCAAAATCGAGGATGGGAGCACCCGCGCCTCCGAAGCGGCGATTGCCGCGCTTCTGGTGCGCCTCGGCGTGGCAAATGCTGATGATCCGCGCGTTGGCCAATACCTTTTTCGAC
>Ga0316205_10004206_pt1 | contig 12778 bp, 9 predicted proteins | sample 3monthpyrite_MG_FD_204941 | JGI IMG/M metagenome (GOLD analysis project Ga0316205, IMG submission 204941) | Microbial mat bacterial communities from mineral coupon in-situ incubated in ocean water Damariscotta River, Maine, United States -... | ecosystem: Environmental > Aquatic > Marine >... | reverse complement strand
ATCCGCGCATTTGCTTCTTTGCAATAGCATGGTTCGGGTGCGACTCAAATCCTGGCCAATATACCTTATCTACTTTTGGATGGTCAGCTAAAAACCGTGCTACCTTCTCTCCATTCTCACAGTGTCTTTGTACTCTTAAATGTAGTGTTTTAATTCCTCTCAATACAAGAAACGAATCCATTGGTCCAGTGACAGCTCCAGATGAATTTTGAATTCGGTACATCTCCCCTGCAATCGCATCATCCGAAGTAATCAATGCTCCCATCACCACATCTGAATGTCCACCCAAATATTTAGTAACAGAATGCATGACGATATCAGCTCCCAAATCCAATGGGTTCTGTAAATAAGGTGTTGCAAAGGTATTGTCAACACATAGCCAAGCACCTGCTTTCTTTGCAATGGTAGACATCGCCTCAATATCTATAATGCTCATCATTGGGTTCGTTGGTGTTTCGACCCAAATCAATTTTGTATTCTCATTAACTTTCGCTTCAACGGCTGCTGAATCAGTCATTCCCACAAAGTGAAACTTGATTCCATACTTTTCAAAAATCGTTTTAAACAAGCGGAAAGTTCCTCCGTATAAATCGTTCGTTGATACAACTTCATCACCAGGGTTCAGCATCTTAATCACACAATCGATCGCCGCCAATCCAGATCCGAAACAAGCTCCATGCTGTCCATTCTCTAATGCCTCAAGGTTCTTTTCCAATGCGTGACGTGTTGGGTTTTGCGATCTAGAGTACGCATATCCTTTGTGAACCCCCACACCTTCCTGAACGTAAGTTGTCGTTTGGTAAATTGGTGTCATGATTGCACCAGTTGCCTTATCTGCTTGTACTCCTGCGTGTATAGCTTTTGTTCCGAATTTCACTATTCTTAATTGTGTATCAATCGCTGCGAAGAACAAATGTACTAAGATTCGACTATACACTTATTTGATCCCACGATTATTCGACGATTATAGCTTAAGGGACACTAAAATAAAACTTCTTCCCGTTATACATACCATCAACCAATACTACCAAACTATGACTCAGAGACTTTTACTATCTGTTTTCTGTCTTTTCGCATTTTTCAACAATGCCCAATCCGATGGTTATCTGATCAATAAAGATCAAGCCCAGCTATTATTCGACACTGACAAACATCAGTTAAATCAAACTGAACAACTCAAGCTCGACAAACTATTGGAGTCATTGAAGGATAAAAAAATCCTTTCTGTTCATATTTCTGGACATACGGACAATGACGGCGACAGTCTTTACAACATTGAATTGTCTCAAAGAAGAACGAACGAAGTCGCTCAATTTCTAATGACGCGAGGAGTTCTTGAACGTCACATTCATCAAGGAAGTCATGGAGAGGATTTGCCTGTTGCGAAGAATGACGAAGAGCAAGGGAAAAGTAAAAACAGGCGGGTAAACGTAATGATTTCATTTACGGACAAACCTCAGCCAAAACCTGATGTAGAAATTGAGACCGCAGAAACTCCTCCTAAAGAAAAATCGCGCTCAACTCCTAAGAGGCAATGCACAGAGGACACCACGATTTTTTTTCCAAAAGGAACACGCATTGTTATGAATAAATGTGAATTTCTGAGACTGGACGGATGCCTTGAAATGGTGGAAACAATGGATCCCGAAACTGCAATCGATAATGGTTTAAATACCATGACCAATGACGGAATTCCCCTTTCGAGTTGTGGCATGATCAGGATTGGTGTAAGTAATCGCCCTGGTTGTCCAAAAATTGATTGTTTCGATAATCCGATTAAAATCTTGTTCCCCATTATAGATTGTGATGCTTGCGGAAATCGCGCAAATTTATTTGAATTCACCAGTGGCGGTTGGGGCAATTTAGATCCAAAGAAAAATAAGATCAAGCAAGTTCGCATTGGCGGTCGTGATTATCATCAGTTTGAAGTTCCATGCCCAAATTATGGACGAAACTGCGATTGCAAAATCAAAACGAAAAAAGTGAAATTCAAAATGAAGCGTGGCAACAAAATCAACTTTGTTACGATCGGCTACGATTGCCCACTAACCGTTTTAAGCTACACGCATAAAAAACGACGAAAGCATATTGTAAAGGCAAGACTCCCATGCTACAGCTGCGAAAAAACGGTTGTAGCAGAAGTAATCACGAAAGACGGGACGAAGAAGTATCTGAATTATCAGCCGTTGGGAAATCTTAAAAAGCGCTACTTGTTTGCACGCTGCGGAAAAACGTCTCCCAAAGAATGGGAAGGGAGGTTTCTTGGAATCTTCAAACTTCGAAAGAAAAAACTCTATCGCAAGTACATTCTTCAGGCAAAAGATTTGACTGTTGAGAAATTGTAATGCCTTGATCGAGAAGCCTGCCATCTGAACACGGATTCTTTAGTACATTTATACTCTTGGAAAATGAACTGAAAAATAGCATTGCGGGGCTTTTGAAAGAGAGCAGTCAATTCAATTCGAATGACGTTCTCGTTCATGCTGATTTGCAGAACCCCAAATTGTTTGAGGTTCACACTTCACTGGAGTTTGTTCTTTCCGATTTTCCAAAATCCATTCTTAGAGAAGCAGACAAAACGCGCAAGGAATCGGGTGTGAATTCACTTTGTCTCGCGAGAGGTAGCGTTCAACTAACACTGAATACCAAAGAAGTTAATGCGCCCATTTTGCTGACACCACTTACCTATTCAGTAGATAGGTTGAAAAAGACCATTCTATTCGAGGCGCAGGAAGAGGACGCATTTATCAATCCTTTTTTGATTTCGTTTCTGGATAAAAATGCTTCCAGCATCTCCACACTTAATCCTGCTTCTGAGGGGGAGACGGAACTTCTGGAAACCCTTGAAAGTAGATTAACCGAAATCGGTTTGACTGTTGTGCAAGATGCTTCGTCAACCATCGGCAATTTTCATCATCACCGCTATCAAGTTATTAAAGAATTAGAAGATCTTTTGGCTTGCGAGCGAACTGTTCCGCACCTATCCACGTTGTTCGGTTTCAATGCAGAAATCACTGAAGAAGTTCTTCAATTGCCTCCAGACAAATTGCTTCCATCTGATACTGACCATGAAAGGGTTTTTGAAGAAGCACAATCAAACAATTTGGTTGTTCAGGGACCACCGGGGACAGGGAAATCTCAAGTGCTAACAAACGTAGTAGCGAAACTTTTGGCGGCTGGAAAGACAACTATTTTTGTTTCAGAAAAACGCGTTGCACTGGAAGTCATTCGGAAAAAATTGAGTGCATTTGGATTGGACCAATTGTGTTTTATTGCTACTTCTGACAAGCTCAGTCATTCATTTCTTCAGGAATTAAAATCCACGTGGGATTACTTCGAGGCATTTGAAAAAACGCCTGTCAATAATTTACGTCTTTCGGAACAATACGAAGCAAATTTGCAAATGACGCTGGACCTTCTTTCTCAGGGATCATTGATTGGCGGCGTATCTTTTCACCACTTCCGAACTTTGAGTGAGAAAAAGAACATTGAGAAGTACGCATACAGCAGTCAGGTTTCTTCAATTTCAGATTTTCTGGATCAGCAGTCCGTCATTGAAACGATCTACGAAGACAAACTTCATACCGTCATTGGGTACCTAAAAAAGGCTACGTTGGGAAGCGATAGTTTTCCACAATTGGACACGCGTTTGGCAAAATGGGAAATCGTACTGAAGCAAATTGCCGAACATTTTGAACTGACCACTTGGGGCGATTTTAGAATGGTCATGAAGCAAGCCACTCATTGTCAGATTTATGAAAATGAACTCTACAAAAAGTACGCAGATATTTTCCGCCCAAATGGACGGCCTCAGAAAAATTTCTTGAGCTTACGGAAAAAATATCTGAAGGCAAGATCGGAAATTGAACATATCAATGCGAACCAATCACACTGGAAAATTGTGCCGTCTGAAAGTGAAACTGCATCACTGTTATCTACACTTGAAAAAGGTGGTTTTTTCGCTAAGCGGAAAATGAATAAACGCTGGAAAGAAATCTCCAACCTTCCTGTGACTGATGCAAAAAGTGAGCTTGAATTGCATCGTCTTGAAATTGACAAAATCAATTCTTTTTCTCAAATTATTATTAAATTTTGCGAATTAGGGCTTGATGACCCTGAAAACGAAGTTAGCCTCATTTACCAAACTTTGGGACAGTTTTCAGCCGATCAGTGGAATGAACTGGAAGCAATTCCAAGTGAAAAAAGAGCAAAACTAACCCAATTTCATTCTGAAATAAATGCCCTCCATCACGATCTGAAAAGTACTTTTAATTTCGAAGAGACAACTGTGATTTCAACATATCTTTCTGAACTTAAATCTCATTTGTCTAAGCTTGTCGAACAGCGAGAAAAGTATCAACTCCTCGACGACACAAGTTTACAATCCATTGCCAGAAATACATCCTTTGGTAAATTGGAAGGAGAACTTTTAAACAGCCATTGGGTGCGTTTCAAAGAGCGCTTCCCCACCTTCTCTAAATTCTCTCTAAGTGACATTCACGAGAAGGTCTCGGTAATTGCAAATGCGGAAGCTGCGGAAGCAATTCTTTTTGCCAAAGACATTGAAAATAAACTGCACGCAACGTTCACTGAATACCACACATTATTGAACACGCCTGCTCGCAAATTGAGCGATGTACAAAAAGTGCTTAAAGCAGAATTGCGCAAGGGGAAATCAATTTTGGTAAAGGAGTTCGGAAAGACACGCAGCCATCCTTCGTTGCGCGAACTGTACAATTCAGATGCGCGCAAATGGATTCAATTGCTCAAACCAATTTGGTTGAGTAACCCAACGCAGCTTGCTAAATGTTTTCCAATGGAACCAGGTTTGTTTGATGTCGCCATTTTTGATGAGGCAAGTCAAATTCCTTTGCAAAATGCACTGGGAACCATGCAACGAAGTAAACGCGTTCTTGTGGCTGGTGACGAGTACCAAATGGGACCAAGTTCCTACTTCAAGTCTGGCTCAACCGATACGATGGATTTACTTCACCAAGCTGGTTATCACTGGAAGAAAATAGCCTTGCAGCATCATTACCGAAGTGTCCATCCGGATTTGATTGCCTTCTCTAACAAGCACTTTTACAACAATGCCCTGCAGGCATATCCAGCATACAATGCACCTACTCCAATTTCTCATCACTTCATTGAAAACGGTTTATTCATCTCCAGACAAAATATTGAGGAAGCAAAAGCCATTGCATCTGCATTAGAAAAAAACCTAAGTGAAAATAAAACGATTGGCGTCGTTGCTTTTTCCGAAGAACAATTGAATTGCATCTGGTCACAACTATCAACAAAAAGTCAACAACAACTTACGGAGCGTATGGAAAATAACCAAGGTTTTTTCAAGGCATTGGAAAACGTACAAGGAGATGAGTGCGACCGTCTCTTAATTAGCTTTGGATATGGGAAAAATGAAGACGGTGAATTCCATATGCGCTTTGGTCCAATGAATACCGCAAATGGGCGCAAGCGTCTGAATGTTCTCCTCACGAGAGCCATTGAATCAATCGACTTCTTCTGTTCCGTTAAAGCTTCAAATTTCAAACTGAGCGACAATGAATCCATCAATCTTTTGCGCCAATGGGTCGTATTTTCAGAAAGCTATACACCAAGTGGTTCCTTTAGTTTTCCTTTTGGCTTAACACCTATTCAGGATGGGAACAAACTTACTTTTGAACGCATTCAGGAATCGTTGCCCACAGCAAAGGAATTGGTGACCTTGGAAAGCATCTTGAAAAATAGAGGTTGGGAGATTGACTATGCCTAAGTAACTATTTATTATTTACTTAGGATCAACACTTACTAAATGAATATTGAAGAACTAGGACAAAAAAATCGTGCAATTCCAGGCTGGTTACGCTTTCTTGTTGCTGCACCCTTTTTAGGTATCGCAAGCTATTGGGTTTTTGGTTATCATGGCCTCTATCGGATCTTGGCCGAATTGGAAATGTCCATTTTTGGAGCTTATGAAGTCTTTATCACTGGAGCGGTCACCTACCTTTTGTGTATGATTCCCATCTTTCCAATTTTTCGCTTGCTTCGTAATAAGTATGACAAACCACCAGAAGCAAAACCTCCTCGAAAATTAGAACTTTTGATGAAGCATCACCCCAGAAGCTTCAAATATGTAGTTGTTTTCGGTTCTGTTGCTGGCATTGCAATCGCAATAGGTGCATACATGATGATCGCAAGTCTTCTCTACGGATCAAAGAACCATATTGACCTGAGCGATTTAAAAAACAACACCGTTGATAGCAAATATGTGGAATTCACAGCAGAACATTTCTACCCCCATGGATATGGAATGACGGAAAGTCACGGCAGTAGTGAGACATCGAAAGTATACGTTCCCGTCTTTCAAAACAGGCTTGAAAAGTTTATAGATCCATTCTATTGTGTTGTCGAATTCTATGAAGGCACATACAATACCATAAGTGCGGGTAATGGCCCAATAGAACTTCACGGTACCTTGTCTAAAAATTCGCTTCCTGGTCTTATTCGCACAGAAATGGAAGATAAACTCGCTCTCGATTATTGGGTATTAAAATACAATCATAAGCCAAGCAGTGACCTAGACTTTGGATGGATCATGCTAGTTGTCGGTGCTGTATCTTGCATCATTTTCTTTTTCGTAAGGAGACGTGCGCTGAAAAAAGTTAGTTAAGCTTGCTTTTGTCCGCTGATCAGTGTTCATGAACCGTACGTAATTAATCACGGTTTGACAACGCTCGAATTTGCATACTTTTAAGCCACTATAAAAAGACAAAAAATTTGAGTTCAACAATTCTCGAAATAACGACACTGTCCAAGAAGTACAAAAAGGTACAGGCCCTCAATGAACTTAGTTTGAGCGTTGAGAAGGGTATGATCTTCGGAATTCTTGGCCCAAACGGAAGCGGTAAGACAACAACTTTGGGAATTTTGCTGGGTGTTCTAAACGCTACAAGTGGAAACTACTCATGGTTTGGGAATGGTGAGAAGGATACCAACCGTACGCGGATTGGTGCCCTACTGGAAACCCCCAACTTTTACCCCTACTTAAACGCTGTCAAAAATTTGCAAATTGTTGCACGAATTAAACACTTGGACAATGTTGAAGCTCGGATCGAAAAGGTCCTCAAGGCTGTAAATTTATACGAGCGCAGAGAATCCAAATTCAAAGCGTTTTCTCTAGGAATGAAACAACGGCTGGCCATTGCATCGGCGTTATTAAACGACCCAGAAGTGTTGGTGCTAGACGAACCTACAAATGGATTGGATCCGCAAGGAATTGCGGAAATAAGAACCTTGATTGTTGATATAGCGAAAGAGGGGAAAACGATTTTGATCGCTTCTCATCAACTCGACGAGATTGAAAAAGTTTGTACGGATGTCGTGATTCTCAAACAAGGAGTTGCCATTCGTCAAAGTGGAATCGAACACGTTATCGGTGACTCTCGTCAAATTGTTGTGGGCGTGAAGGATCTTTCACAACTTGAAGCCCATTTCTCGGGAATAGAGGGCGCGAACATTAACAAGAAAACGGACACCGCTATTGTTTTGGATGTGAATGAAAACGTGACGACCGCCTCTATTAACCAGTATTTTTTCGACAAAGGAATTGTACTTTCAGAACTCCGTGAGGTGCGTAAAAGTTTGGAGGATCAATTTCTTGAAATCACAAAAGAATGATGCATCTGTTGAAAATAGAATTTGCCAAAGTTCGAAACTACAAGACGTTTTGGGTTTTTATTGGGCTGTATATAGTCCTAGTTCCGCTTTGGTTTTATGGATTTAGTCAACTACCCCTTCCCTTTTTTCCTTCCGAATCGGAGATGTTCAGTTTTCCAACAATTTGGAATTACATCACCTGGATCGCGAGTTGGTGGAATCTGCTGATGGGAGTCCTGGTGGTTGTGCTTACGTGTAACGAAATCACCTTCCGAACGCAACGACAGAATATCATTGATGGTATGAATCGAAGACAGATGATTCTTTCCAAATTTTATTTTCTAGCACTTTTAGGGGCGTTTGTCACCTTCTATACTTTCCTGATTGGGTTTGTTTTTGGTGTCTTCAATTCTGACATTTCAGAAATGTTCTCCGGAATCAAATATATTGGCGTCTACTTTGTTCAAACCTTGGGCTATTTCGCATTCGCATTCATGTTTGCTGTACTGGTCAAGAACTCTGCACTCTCCATCATACTCTATATCGTTTGTTTCATTTTTAGTATGTTCATTCCCCTAATGATGGATGCAACAGCTGCTCAATTCATGCCCCTCAATTCTATTCAGGATTTAACACCGTTTCCATTTTTTCAGGAAGTCATGGAGTTTGAATCGAATCAAGATCCCAATTTTGAAGCCCCGTTCATCCTTTCTCAAACTGTTCGCTCTTTGGTGGCACTCGGTTGGACTTCAGTATTCGTTTTGACTGGTTACTTTGTGGTCAAAAGACGCGATCTCTAATAGCTTTTATTTCATCGCTAAGGTTAGAAACAAATCTGTATTTCTCGTTGCAACATCTCTATCTGCACAAAACGAGCAACTCAACCAAAATCAGAAGGTTCCGCCGCACTGTATGACCGATGCTGAAAAAAAAGATCCTGGATCAATGATTATTCCAATTACCAATTTGGACAAAAAGGAATTGAAATTCAACATGATTCGTCGAGATGGCAATGAAATGGCGTTCAGTTTCCTATTGACTATCAGGATTGAATGCGCTTTTAATCCTTATTTACTAATCAAAGCCAGCAATGCAAAACTTGCCAACCAGTGACCTCCTTCGTAACCATCGCCCACCAAATTTGGTAGTGAATATTCAATGTGCGCATTCGCAACTGGAACGAGGTGAGCATATTCAGGAAGTGTTTCAGCTATCCCATACAGGCACCAAGCCCTGCTAAAATTCAAGCCATCCAAATGCACCAAGTGACCATCTTCACGATCCGTCACAATTCCCGGTTCCAACTTGAAACCAACACCAGAGAGTTCCGGCAGAAATTCTTTCAGCCACTTCTTAAATTCTGAAGTCGAAAGCACTCTTCGCATGATATCCGTTTCTTCAAAACAAGGTGAAAGAAAATCGTATCCGCTAGGCTCCCAAGAAAGTGGGCAATCCACGTCATTCATGTAATAATCGCGCGCCCGTTGTTCTACCAGTTCTCTTAATTCAGTATCATCAAATGCAACTGCGTAATCGTAAATCATTGTCATTGCAAACGCTGTATTTGTATGCGTTCCCACACGAATTGGATAATTCAATTTTGGGAGAAATTCCTTCACTTTATCTGTTATTAACTCCGATAAGGGTGAGAGGTTCTTAAGCAACAATTCCCCGCTTGGAGAGTCGAAACTCTTCAACTCTTCAGCCAATTTTAGAAGCCATGCCCATCCATACATGCGCTCATAAGTCCCGTTCAATTCTCCCGCAAAATAATCGATCTCCTTTTCAATATTCTCAGCAGACAGGTGTCGCAACAAACCCTCTATGATTTCATCTCTTTTTTCAAGTTCTGGGTGAGCATTCAAAAGTCTGACCAACGACCAGTGTCCATGCACCGCCGAGTGCCAGTCAAAACATCCGTAAAAAGCAGGATGCAATTCTTCGGGTGAACCCAAGTCATTGTACGAACCGATTACCTGCCCCAACTTATTAGGAAACTCAACATCAATGCATTCTAAGGGTAATTCGAGCAGTCGATTGGCCTCTTCCAGATCCAATGTGAGTCGCTCTAATCGCGATTCTGTTACCGCTGTCTCTTCTTCAACTGGGGTCGTTTCTTTTGTTTGACATCCTAAAAGAATTATTATCGGGAGAATAAATCCAATTTTTCGCATCTGATAAAGATATTCATTTGTTCCAAATCAAGTAGTTTAATGAATTCCTCCCTGATCAAAAAACAATATCTTTGCTTCATGGCAAGTTATTTGTAAACCCATAAACATCAAAACTCGATATATGAAAAAGCACATTCTCCTTTTCTTATCCATCAGCGCGGTTCTCCTTTCCTGTGCAACTACAAAAAACACAACTGACACAAATACGCCACCTCCCCCAGTTCCCTCGGCACCTTCTGAAGAACAAGCAATTTTTCAAGATCTTGCAGAAGGAGATTCTCTTTTCGCACATATCAAAAAGGGTTATTGTTTTGGGACTTGCCCCGTTTATGAGATGAAAATCTACAACAGTGGTTTGGTCGTTCTACAAGGTACACAAAACATTGACCTACTAGGCGAACAAAAGACGCGACTCACAACAGATGAAATGCTCGCATTCATTGATAAAGCAAATTCTATCAAGTATTTTGAGATGGAAGATGAATATGATAACAAAGGTATTACGGATCTTCCCGAAACAATTACTTCCATCGTCATAGACGGAAAGCGGAAGCAAGTAAGAAAACGTTATGGATACCCTCGCGAGCTTACTTCTTTTGAAGATCTTTTCTCCGCACTTCTCGAATCTCATGATTGGAATCCTGGTTTAGCGAAGGAGTAAATATTCAAGTATTTTATTAATGGTATATTGAACACTACATCGTGTTCCCTGTGAAGAAAAATGCTGCACTATATCGTCTTTTTCAATACTCTTTTTACCCTGCAATCCTTTGTTTTACGGCTGCATCGTCATTGTTAATGATGGTATATATGCATCCCAATGATTACATCTTCATTCCTGGAATATTAATGATCGTAATTATTATGATCAGCGTTGTTGTCGAACACATTTTCCCTTACCGACAAGCTTGGCTGCGGAATAAAGGAGATGTCTTATCGGACTTCTTTCAAACCTTTGTTATTTTACCTACTGCTTCCAAGATTGCGGAATTTGCCATTCCCATTGTGCTGTTTTATCCTATCACATGGTTGTCCAGTAGCCTGGGTGTTTTCAAGTTTTCACAGGAATGGGGAACGCTTACTCATTTTATGATTGCTCTTCTTGCTTGTGAGTTCTTTTATTATTGGTATCATCGGATCGGTCACGAGCTTCCGCTGCTCTGGCGTTTTCACTCAGTTCATCACGGTGCGGAGCGTGTCTATTGGTTGAATTCAGGTCGTTTTCATGTTTTGGATGCTTTCGCGAGTAGTTTCCTCTATTTCACCCCCATGCTATTTCTGGGTACAAGTCCTGAAGCAGTTATTTTGATTATTACTTTTTCATCCGTAACTGGCTTTATGGAGCATGTCAACATCGACTTCAAGGCAGGATGGCTTAATTACATTCTAAACACTGCTGAACATCATCGGTGGCATCATTCGCTAAAAATCGTTGAGTCAAATACCAACTATGGAAAAGTACTCATTGTCTGGGATCTTGTTTTTCGCACATTTCATCTCCCCAAGGATAAAGCTGTTCAGGAAGTTGGTATCGTTGGAAATCCCGTATCCAGAAATTTTTTCGGACAATTGATTCATCCATTTAAGAAGGGAGCTTAGTTGTAAAGCACATAAAGATTAAACTGTGCTACTGGGTAGTCGAATGGTCGGTGCTTCGTTTCAATCTTTCTCTCACATCCCACCAAATAAACGCTCCAACAATAAGGTATTCTGCAAGCATCACCCATCCGTTTTGATCAACTGAATCGGGGTGGTAAAAGCTGTAGGTCCATACAATAACATAGCTCCAAACAAAGGGGAATTTCCAATTGGAAAGAATGGCAAATGGGATCAAAATAGTGATGTACCAAGGGTGTACCGTAGTTCCCAAAATGAAGTAGATCGTATAAGCCAGCATGAGCTTTTCGGAGATCCCCCAATTCCCTTTTAGCAGATTGAGCGAGAGGATTCCGAGAACGGCAAAAACAGGTAAAACCCCCATCGCCATTTCTATTCCTTTTGGACCACCAAATTCAGCGCAAAGACTGATAAAACTGCTGTTAAACTGAAAGACAAAAAAGTAGAGTCTGAAACTATTTAGAAAGTTCCCTAAATTCTCAAAATTAAGAACGAAACTCAACAATAAAATGGAGATTAGTCCAGCAGAAATCCACCATTTCAAGAGTTTTCCAAATTTCATCTCGCGCCAACTAATGCATGCCAAAAAGAGCGGGTTGAGCTTTGTTGCCGTTGCCGCGGCAAGTGCAGCTCCAGAGCGGATAAGTTTATCCCGCTTTAATAAATAGAATGCGAACAACAAAAATGTAAGTGCAATTCCGTCAAAATGAAGATTCCCCACAAACTCCACGATCACTAGAGGGTTCAACCAATACAACATTGCTAGGAATTCAGCCTTTTTCAATAAGCGCAATAGACGAATCAGAACAAAAAATGTGAAGCACTCAAAAAGAAAGAGAATGATTTTCATTACTACCAAGTTTCCGTTATTTGGAGAACCTGTAACCCAGTAAGAGAAAGCATAAATTGACTGGTTGACCGTGGGATAAATTGAATAATATTCCTTGGAGTTCATCCCTGACTTAAAATTGGCACTGTGTGCTTCAAACAGTTCTTTGGCTACCTCATCATTGGGGTGTTCAGCGACGAAATCGGCAGGGGTAATTTCAAACGGATTATAGCCATTGTTGATTAGGTATCCATCCCAACTGAAACGGTAAAAGTCATCTGACAAATTTGGTGTAGCGAAAATAAGCAATGCTCTTAACACCATGCCTGCAATGAAGAGGTCAAGTAAGGTTGTTTTCCAATCGCGTTTTGTCAGCAAAAAAACCAAGATTCCATATACGAGGAACAAGCCCCCAAAAAGCAATTGAATTTTTAGGTTTTCTGCGCGAAGGCTTTCATAGGAGAGCCAATAGAGCAATGCACCCATGAGAACCGTGGCCAAA
>Ga0316205_10004205_pt1 | contig 12782 bp, 15 predicted proteins | sample 3monthpyrite_MG_FD_204941 | JGI IMG/M metagenome (GOLD analysis project Ga0316205, IMG submission 204941) | Microbial mat bacterial communities from mineral coupon in-situ incubated in ocean water Damariscotta River, Maine, United States -... | ecosystem: Environmental > Aquatic > Marine >... | reverse complement strand
GAGCTACATCGTTTCCCTTATAATAAAAAAGAAAAGTTGCGGGCCTGGGATGCCGCTGATGAATACTTACTTAATTATTTCAGAGAAAATCTCAAAGCAGAAAAACCTCAGCATATACTGAGCATTAACGACAGTTTCGGTGCTTTATCCGTTTCTCTTTCGGTCAATAATAATGTGACGCTATGGTCGGATTCATTTTTATCTGAACAGGGTGTTATAAAAAACTTTAAGTTAAATCGTATCTCTCAGGACGGTTATAGTTTTGTAAATAGTCTTGGCAAGTTAAGCGGTTGTTTTGATGTGGTTATAATGAAAGTGCCAAAAAGTCACGCACTACTTGAAGATCAGTTGATCAGACTTTTACCACTATTGCATGAAGATACAATCTTTATATCTGCAGCAATGGCAAAGAATATTCATACATCCACACTTGAGTTATTTGAAAAAATCATAGGCGAGACAAAAACATCACTGGCTGTAAAAAAGGCGCGCTTGATATTTTCTGAAGTTAAAACAAGTCAACATAATTTGAAATCGCCTTACCCAAAATGTTATCAGCTTGAGGGTTCGCCTTATAAAATTTGTAATCATGCTAACGTTTTTTCGAGAGAAAAACTGGATATAGGAACGCGGTTTTTTCTAGAGCATATTCCTGCTTCTGATGTTTATAAAAGTATTGTAGATATGGGTTGTGGAAATGGTCTGGTTGGTTTGATTGCCGCTGAAAAGAATCCACAGGCCAAAGTTATTTTTACCGACGAATCTTATATGGCTATTGAGTCAGCGGCTTTAAATATGAGAGCGTCAGGTTTAATTAATGAAAATGAATTTTATACGATGGATTGTCTTCAGAAATTGGAAAATGATTCTGTAGATTTAGTATTAAATAATCCCCCTTTTCATCAACAGCATGCTACAGGTGATGTCGTGGCGTGGCGCATGTTTAATGATGCTAAAAGGGTTCTAAAAAAAGGTGGTGAGTTTCTGGTTATAGGAAACAGGCATCTTGATTATCATGTAAAGCTGAAAAGGTTATTTGGTAACTGTGAGATGGTTGCCAGTAATAAGAAGTTTGTCATTTTAAAATCTAATAATTGATTGGGTTGCTATAATTACGCGATTTTTGCTCCAGCGTGATTAAAGCTGTTTCAACTCAGCGCGTAATGTTCCTGTGCTAGCTGTCGTGGCTGAAGATAATTCTGAACATACAGAGCGTATATTAAGCGATGGAGCCAAAGTATGATATTGATGAGCTTGAAGCTATAGATAGCTTTATTGCTGAAGCGGATAAAACCTTATATAAAACAAAAGAAAATGGAAAAGCTCAACTGGTTGTCAGTTATTAGAATGCAGGGTATTTAATCGGCTCTCTTTTATTTTGTAAGTGCGTATAGCGGGCCTTTTTCTAGCCAGAGATTAATGGCCAGTCCTTTTGAATAATCCGTGATGGCTTTTACGCTGCTGTTTCCTTATTGCTTGGATATCACAAAAGTTATTGCGCTATCTTAATAACGAAGGATGTCGGCGTTTGATTGCATGAGGGCAAAAATATTTACCGATTAGAATCGATAGCCTGTTGGCTTCTTTAATGGAGAGGTAATTTAAAGAGCTATATTTAGCTGAGTAGTTTTGAGATTTTATCCATCAGGTCAACTTCTTCTGCCGGTTTAATAATATAGTCTTTTGCACCCTGGCGTTCTGCCCATACGCGGTCAGTTTCCTGATCTTTGCTGGTAAGCATGATGACAGGTATGTTCTGAGTTGTTTCATGTTTAGTAATATGGCGAGTCGCCTGAAAGCCGTTTAAACCAGGCATAACCACATCCATCAAAATCAGGTCTGGCATTTCGGTGCGTGACATATCAATACCTTGCTGACCGTCTTCTGCAATGACTGTTTCAAAGTTGTTTTTTTGTAAAATGTTGATGAGGGCCTGACGTTGTGTCGGTGAGTCGTCAACGATGAGTATTTTGGCCATGAAAAAAGCTACCTGTGAAGCGTAATAGTAAAATTAAGTATTAATATGATTTATAGCCTATTTTAATGAATTTGTCGTTTTTTATTATTGTTTTTGAAGATTTTTTTTGATGACTGAATTAGTTAAGATATTGATTCTAATTACTTAATTTTGTTTGATTAATAATCATACAGTTTTGATAAAGGTGGTAGCGTATCTGACTGTAATTGTGCCTATAGTCACCATAGTGAAGAAGATAAGGGTTTATATGTGCTAAAAATAGACACTCATCAGTAAATGCAGGCTATCGCCCTGAGACAATTGCCCGCCATATTCAGATGCTGCATTTCCCTGACTCAGCAAAAGCTGTCCGGTGAGGCTCAGGTTTTGCAGCCAGTCATATTGAGCGGTCAGGCTGAGCAAAGAGCTATTGTCGGTCAGGTTCTGAATAAACGTCGGAGACAGGTTAATTAATGGGTGAATCTCTATCCGCAGGCCTGCAGCCAGATAGCGTTTGTACAAGGCATATAATTCACCTCTGGCCACACGCTCCAAAAGTAAGCTGCCTGCGATTTCACCGGATTTATCGGTGCCGAAACCGTTGTAATAATATTCCAGAAAACCGTAAAAGTTTTTATTAAAGCTGGTCCATGAATAGTCTATGTTGGTGCTTAAGCTGGTGATGTTCTTGTCGGTATTTGTTCGTGTCTGTGTAATATCCATTCGCCACATACTGTCTGCCACAGGGTAATTGAACCCGAATCCGATGATGTCTTCATCGTAATGTTGAGAGACTAAAAATTCTAAATCAGATGAAGAAATCATGGTGTGAAATTTTGCAGCAAAAGAGCTTTTACTTTTTTTTATGTCACTGTCACTATTTCGTCTGGGTAAATAAATAAACTGCCAGTCAGCATTTGATTCGAACTTGCTCTGGATGTAGAGCATGTCATCACCGGGCTTGTATTCTGTATCAATAGCCGTTGGTGAGAATGGGTTGAACAGATCCATTACATTAAAAACAAATCCGTTTCCCCAGGTAACGGCTTGTCTGCCAAAGCGGGTGATTATGTTGTCGGTGTTATAAGTCACTAAAAGCCGGTCGAGCCGGTGATAAGTTTGCTGTGATGGGGTGTCTGTCAGGGCTGATGTTAAATCAAATAAACGATACTGATCAGGATCAGTTGTCTGTAAATTTGAACGGTCTGAATGCAGTGATATCAGTTCGTAATGAGCCTTAAACTGAAGGTTGTCAATTTGTTCTGAAAGGTTCAGGCGATAGTTTATGAGTTGTAAATTCTGGCTGCTATCGTCGTTTACAATGAGTGGTGATGCGTCAGGAAACTCCAGAAAAGAGGCATCGAGTTTTATATGTTGGTTGTATTCCAGCGCGGCGGCATTACTGAAAAAAAAGCTCAGTGTAATGCACAAAAACACTTTGATTGTTCTGATCAATAAAATCATTCCTGGCTGATAACCTCGGTGATTTTCCCGTCGTGCAATTTAACCAGCGTTTTTGCACGCTGCATGATCATCGGATCATGGGTAGAAATAATAAAAGTGGTTTTGTGTTGTTCATTCATGGATAGCATTAAATCAATCAGTTTGTTGGCTGTGACTGAGTCAAGGTTAGCTGTTGGTTCGTCAGCAAGCACCAGACTAGGACGAGAAACGATGGCACGTGCGACAGCAACACGTTGCTGCTGGCCACCGGATAGCTCCGGAGGTTTTCTGTTCTCGAGACCTTCAAGGCCAACTTCTTTCAGGATGCTGAGAGATTTTCTGTTTCTGTCAGCTTTATTGATACCTTGCATCTGCATGACCATTTCAATATTTTCCTGTGCTGTCAGCACGGGTATCAGGTTATAAGCCTGAAATATAAATCCAATTTTATGCAGTCGCATGTCGGCGAGTTCAGATTTATCAAGTTCATCAATTTCTTCGCCATCGATAAAAATTTCACCACTACTGGGCGCATCGAGACCGCCAATCATATTCAGCAAAGTGGATTTTCCTGAGCCAGATGGGCCCGACAGGCAGATGAATTCACCGCGCTGAACATTAAAGTCAATGTCTGTTAAGGCATGAACTTCAATAATACCTTGCTGGTAAGTTTTTGTAATTTTCTGGCATTCAACAACCAGATCTGTTTGCTTGGTATTCATATTAAACCCGTGTAATGGCATTGGCCGGAACTAATCGGGATGCGCGCCAGGCCGGATAAAGACCAGTGAGCATACCGAGCACGATAACAATACTGTTAGCAAGAAACAGGTCCTCGCTGATAATGATAAAAGGAATAATGTTGGATAGCTGTGCCATTTCCATACCCTTTGCAAAGGCAGAAACATCAATGCCATCGCCTGTTGAAAGCACGGTTAGCCATGAAACCAGGTTGCCAATAATGAGTGCGATAGCCAGCATAAACATCGACTCAATCCAGACCTGCATTAATATAAAACGGGGTTTGAGCCCGAGTGCCTGAAACAGACCAAACTCACGGCTGCGTTCAAAAATTGTCATTAATAAAGTATTGATAATGCCAAAGCTCATCGCCAGAAAAACAATCAGATGCCAGATGTACTGGAAGTCACCATACATTTCTACGATCAGTTGTGTGAACGGTTGTATGGTTTGCCATGATTGTATGTCGAGATCTGGTAAGTCAGATTTCAAAGCTTTTATTACCGGATCAACATGTTCCAGTGAGCGGGTGATAATCGCAATTTCCGATGATAAGTTGGCGACGCCAATTAATGTTTCTGCAGATCGGCGAGTCATGAAAACGAATCCTGTTTCCATGCCTTCAGTAGGTGTGTCATAAATGCCGGTTATTCTGAAACCGCGGTCTGAAATCTCGTTCCGGGTATTTTGCGTGATTACAACAACACGTTTTCCAAGGCGTGTTTCAAGATTCTCGGCTAGTTTTTTACCGATGATGATGCCTTTGTCATCAGCGCCTGAAAAATACTGGCCTTCAGAGATTGATGACTTTAGAAAAGATAAATCGGCTTCTCTTTCAGGATCGATACCTACCAATACAAGTCCGCTGGTATCTCGTTCACTGCTAATGACGGCCGGTACGCGAATGCGGTTTGACCAGTTAATAATGTCCGTGTGTTGCAGAGCAGATTCTATGGCTTTATTTGTTTTAAATGAGTTCTCAATGACCGGGTCATCAAGATAGTTGTTATTATGTATTTGAATGTGACCAGTTAAATTATCGATCGTGTCGTCTAGAACCTGCAGGGCCATGCCACGCATAAAGGCGGCAGTAACAATCATTGCCCAGACGCCCAGCGCCATCGCAAACAAAATGACAGCTGTGCGTCTTTTGTTGCGCCACAAGTTTCGCCAGGCTAAAGCAATAATTAATGGCAGGCTCGTCATTATATTTTTCTCATGGCTTCAACCGGCTGAAGCTTTCTGATTTTCATGGCCGGATAGAGCGCAGATAAAAGAGTGAAAATGAAAATAATTAGTGGTCCCAGTAAAGTGCTTTCCAGTGAAATTTGAGGGTAGAGCGTAGACGGCATGTTATACATGCTGGCAATTTCTTCCATGCCTTCAAATGTCAGTCCGTATTTTGCGTAATAAAGATTAATAGCCAGTCCGATCAGTGTGCCGAAAGCTAAAGCAAATAAAGTGAGTAGCAAAGCTTCTAGCATAACCAGTTTGCCGATATTGAATGGTTTGTAACCCAGTGCCAGCATGATGCCAAATTCTCTTGTGCGCTCGAGCACAGACATCAGGAAGGTGTTCAGAATGCTAAAAGTAATAACCATGATTAAGACCACGTACATAAACCAGCCAGATGAATAATCCAGCTCTATCATTTGTTTTACACCGGGTTGAACCTGGTCCCAGCTCAAGGTCACCAGATTTTTCTGATCAGCTACTGCACTGGAAATTTGAGACATAAACAAGGGTTCCTGTTTAATGTCATCATGATAAAACACAATGCTATGGCCGTGTGTTCCCATGGTAAAAATTTTCTGGAAAGTTTTTAACGGGATCTGTATTAAATTGCGATCGAGTTCTCTTGAGCCGGATTCATAGATACCAACAACGGGTAAAATGGTTGCTGCAATAGAACCGTCTCTACCACTACCCATAATAGTGAGTTCATCGCCGATCTCAGCTTTGATGTTTTTAGCTAGGCTTTTGCCGATAATAATTTCATTGGCTTCATCGGATGAGAGGTAATGTCCCTGTTTAACCGTGCCGGGAATAATGGAAACGTCTTTTTCAAAATCAGGTTCAACACCGGTGATTAATGTGCCATAACTGCGTTGTTGTGATGAGACCAGTGCGAAACCGTTTGCACGAGCAGCAATAGAATTAATACCAGTGCTTTCCCGAATTTTTTGTGTAACAGACTGAATGTTTTCAATGCTGTTGCGCATTTTTGGTTCATCGAGATAACCATCTTTTTGAACCTGAATCAGTCCCTGGTAAATACTGACACTGCCTTTGATCATGAGGTCATACTGACCCAGCTGGAAACCAATACTAAATACCAGTAATGCAGAACCAAACGCAATCGCCAGCATTGTAAGAATCGTTCGGCGAGGATGTCGCCAGATATTTCTCCATGCAAATCGCCAATTCGTACTCATAGCAGATCCTGATTTCTTATCGAGGGTTCTGTAAATTATAAAGAGTGAAAGTATTAGCCTTTATTGGAACATTAAACTGAATGCTAAGTGTTTCAAACTCTGTCCATTCATCGGGTGTGTCTGTTTTTTGCATGCGTTGTTTGAGAGATACATATTTTCCATCAATCAGTTTGGTATTGCTACTTGTCATGGTTTTTATTAGTTGATTGTCCTGATCATAAAATTCATGTTTGTGGACAATGTAACGGCTATCAATGGTTAACAGTTCTTTGCCCCAGACCACCGGCGCGTCTTCATGGGGAACAGAGCGAATCAAATATTGTTTTAGCCCGTTTTTTTCAGTTTTTTCTAAAATAGTGTGTGTATATTTTTCTATCAGATCATCGGCGCGGGCAACATCATTGTTTGAAAAGTCAGAACCCATCCAGCTTTGATTAGACATGCTAGCTGGAATTTTAATCACTCGGTTTATTTTTGGAGCATAACTCCACATGTTGTTATCTATGACGAGCGTCCCGCTATTTTTATCTTTGATGGGGGCTGTAATTCTTACCAGTGATTTATCCAGCCCTGCGGTCCATGCTTTCATGGTGACGGTGCGCTCCCAGTCAGGGCGGTGAATGGTCATAGAAGCTTCTGAATAGGAGCTGACACCACGGTAATTATCTATAGCGGATTGAATTATGTTTTTTGCAGAAACTTGCTCACTAGCCTGAGCGCCAGAAAGCAGTAAAAAGAATGAGATGACAAACAGGTTAATCTTCATTAAAGTTTCCGTTCTTTTTTTAAAGTATATCATCAAATAGTCTATATTTATGTTAGATGTTTTCTTGGTGTTTTACTTTGAGTTAAAGCAAAGTTTTTTCCGTTGATCGGTATAAGTTTGGGAATGTGATATGCCAGCTAGTTATAAGCTTTATCCTGGTAAAAAACTGATTGTCGTAACCTATTCTGGTGATTTGAGCCTGGAAGATATTATGGCAATTCGGCAGCAAGGCATGGCTGATCCGGAATTCGATCCAGACTTTGATGTTATTGATGATGTTTCAGCGGTTAATACAGCAGACATTCGGTATGATGAGCTTAATTTGATTTCAGGAAAGAGCGTGGCTAATACAGGTGTGAAGAGAGCGCTGATTGCTGTTACTGATTTTCAGAAAGGAATGTCCAATATGTACAAAGTATTAAGTGAATCTCATGGGCATTTCTTCAGGGTGTTTGATGATGTTGATAAGGCGCGTGACTGGATTGAAGGAAATAGCGAATAAAGAAGTTGTTCAGCTGAACAATGTTTTCTCCATTCGAAAATGTTTTATTTCTCCATAAAGAGTATGAGAGGGTTCTATCGTCAGGTATTGATTTTTTTTATAAAAAGCAACGGCATTTTCTCTCGCGTGTAAAAATACTTGACTGATCTCCCTGTCTCTGGCGATATCTTCAAGCGCATTTAAAATAAGTTTTCCGATACCTTTTGACTGGTGTTTTCTATCTACTGCCATGTAACGGATTTGAGCCTCGGTTTGACTGCTGAAATGAATCCTGCCGACTGCAATAATCCTGTTATGTAATAGTGCTGCTAAATGTTCTGAGCTATCTTCAATATCATCTTTTTCACTACCTTTCGATTGCTGCCAGGGCTGTCGGAGGATTCGCCAGCGCAAATCATAATACTGTGACCATTCGTCTTCTGTTTGCGGTGATCTGATGCTTATTTTCAATTTTCGGATATCTGGTGTTTGGATTTAAGATAACGATAAGGTGTTAACCATAAGATTAATAGCAGAAATTCAAAAATATGAGGTTTTTACATGTTCGCTCGAAGTCTGTTGGGTGTTTTCGCCTGTTTTTTTACATGGAATGTGTTTGCTGTAACTTTTTCTTTTGAAGATTATTTTCCCACTATTGATACGGGTGAAAAGTGGAATTACACAGGAGCAAGCAATTTCTCGTTGTCTTTAAGCTCCGTTGATAGCGGACCCTATACAGGATTGACTAAGTTTGGTAATGAGAAAACAGGAATTGTATTCAGTGTCGATTCTGGGGTAATTACCTGGTACACATACAATAACAGGCCGCTTTCCCAGAGTATGGTTTTTGATGAGAAATATCAGACCGGTCAGGTATATGCCATTAATGGAAGAGAAGTGGTTTTTGTCGCTTTGCCTGATTTTACTGTAACCGCTGGAACCTTTAATAACGTGATTGCCATGGTTTGGCTGCACCCCGATTTTGATGTAAACCCGAAGAATGCAGAGCTGGGAATCAGCCAGAGCCTGACCACCTCTGCGGTAACGGATATCGATTATTATGCAAAAGGGGTTGGTATCATCGCTTATGAAGCCGTTAACGTTTTCGATGGAACGATTGTTGGGGCCTATGGTTTGGCTTCTTTTAAATCAAAAGCCAGTAAAAACGGCAATTTACACGCTGCAAATAGTGCGGCACCTGCGCTGATGTTTTCTGATTATATGGTTTCTCCGTTTCAGAAATAAGTAATGAAAAAAACTGTGTACTCAGAGATTTTTAGGCAAACACAACCCAGGTGGTTGCAAGATACTTCACGCCTTTCTCTAATGTCACACCGCGGTGTTCATGGGTCCAGAAAGGCGGGAATAAAACCAGCTTCCCTTGCTCTGGTTTAACTTTCACATCCTGAAATAAAAACTCAGTTTCACCGCCGGGGCCTTCAACATCATTTAAATACCAGACGGCGACCAGCTGGCGCTGTGCAAAATCATGACTGCCACCATCAATATGCCAATGGTAGTGCTCGCCCGGATCAGTGCGTTGGATCGCATAACCATTATCTTTAAACGGGCCTTTGAAATAGGTGTAGGTTTCACGGAACTCCTGAATCGCTTTACCGAGAGACTGGAACAATAGTTTGTCGATGTCCTTCCAGTTTTCTTTATTAGAAACAACCAAATCAGTTGATTTTTTAATGCTGGTTTCTTCTGTGAACTGCTGGCCTATTCGACCTAAATACTGATCATCAGGATTGGCCTCAAAGCGTCGAATTATTTCTTTGCAGACATCAGCAGGCAGGGCTTTGTCTTTGGTGTAGATAAATGAAAGCGGTTTAACTTCTTTGATAGTTTGCAAAGGATTTTGTAAAGATGTCGAATCCATGGAAAGAACCTGCCATGATTTGTGAAAGTTTAAAAACTGTATTTTACAGCATTTACTTAGAAGGTGTTTTCTTTTACTAGAGACTCAATGTGTTCTGCACAATTTGTTCCGTGGTGTTCATAAACATCCAGTATGTCCAGAGCCACATCAAACCAGTGGTGGCCGGAATTATTAACGGTATTAAGCAGTTTTGAATAATCACCATCTTCATCCCATTGTTGATAAGCAAGTAATAAGGCTGGCGATAATTCCTTACGCATATGCGTAAAGTTAGCAAAGTAGAAATGCAGCGAAGCATCTTGCTGATTATTGATCAGCGCCGGTAAGGTGGAAATGGCATCTGATAACAAATCTTTGATCGCTCTGGACATGATTTCAGCTTGCGAACGAGGCAGGTCGGTTAACATTTTGTGCCAGTTGGCTAATTCGCTGGCCGATTTAATTTCACCAATTTCATGCAGAATGACGCTCTTAAGCTCTGCATCGGTCATCTCATCCAGTGCTGTCTCAGCATCATTCGTGAAGTCATAAAAGTTCATGGCTTTAAACATGGCATTTCGATTTTGATGCCAGCCCCATTCGACTTTTTTCTCCCATATCATGCGTTGCAATGATTCGCGCCGGATAAATATATTATTGTGTTGCGACATGGCAACGGGTGCAGTCAGGTCTCTGGCTAATTCACGACCTGAGATAAAAATATTGTATTCATCCTGAAGGATTTGTTGTTCAAGTTCAGCCATAAAAAAAATGGGCTTGGATTTGAGACCATAACCGGCGCTGTAAACATAACCTTGTTTTAATAGTTCATTATTGATGTTATCGGCATCAAAGCTTTGAAAAGTGTTATCGCCGGTATGGATTGGAGAGAAATCATCTGGTTCAAGGGAATCCCACAGATCTTCACGTTCGGTTAGCCAGGCACCCACATGGTCAGGGTTTAATTCTTCATCGGGACCAAGTGATTTTTCCCAGCGGTAGTACTCACGCATTTTAAGCAGATAGATACATAAGGTATAATCGCTGGCATGACGGGCATCGGATATGTGGCAGTTTTTCTGCACGGTATCGACGATGCTCTGTATCTGGTTATTCATTGACGGCTATGTAATCCATTATAATATTCACTGAATTAAGACTAGTGGCTTAGTATACAATTGCCAATCGCGTAGTTTTTGATATCAAACAAATTGTGACAAATTAAGAGGTTGTTGTGCGTTTAAAGACAAAATGGGCCAATAAAAACAAAGAGCGTTCTTTGGAAGAGTTAGCAGGAGCGCTGGGTTTTTCGCTCTGGCGAGTGGCGGCCAAAAGCCTTTTAAACCTGGAAAATGAAGATTATCAGACCGATACGCAGTCTCAGCGAATTGACGTTATGGCTGAATTCTCCGCCTTCATGGTGGCTTTTGCTGACCGTGTTGTTGCAGAAAGCATGACCGATGAAGAGCGTCATAAATTCATTGTCGCTCTGGCACTGAAACTGGCAGATACCGTTCAGGAAAATAGAGAAGATTGTGAAGGTCGCGGTCCGGATTATAAAACGCCGTTCATCGATTTCTTAAATCAGCGCATGGCTGAGTACTCTGAACATTCATTTAAAGACATGGAGCCGGGCTATGGTTTTCAGCGCCATCTTGGTAATTCGTTAGTCGGTGTGATGGGTGAGCGTCATGAAAAATACCTGCCAGCACAAACCATTGAAATCGAAATCCCTGAAGCACTGGCGACGTTAAAAAGAGCAATGAAAAGTCTGCTGGGTATTGAGTTCGAATCAACGCCGGATTAAATACCCTCTGATCCTCAATAACATCGGTTTTATGTCTTAATAACTTGATGATTTCGCTGGAATCGTTAAGCTCACCAGATAAACATATAGATGACAGGGAACTGATGTTGCGAAAACTAAAACTTTCTTTATGGCTACTGGTGTTAATTACGATCAGCGCATGTGATCGTGATGTTGAAACGCAAACAGCAAGTCTGACTATCAATAACATGACTGATCTGGGTGCAGCGCCTTTGTCGATCTGGTCTGTCTATGTCACGCCAACAAATTCAGCAACGCCTGCTATTGATCGGAGCGTAGATTTGCTGGCCAGTGTAGATCTGGCAGCAGGAGCAAGCCGATCATTCACCATAGATACCTGTGGTCAACAGATTGATGTTCAGGTGATTTTCTCAAATGGTGGTGAACTGAGTTTCAGTAGCCTTGCAGCGGTTAATTGTGATTCAACATTTGCTTGCGATGTGGATGATCCAGGGATACCTGTTTTAACTTGTAATTAGTCGAGTAATTAGCGTGGCAAAACTAAATATTACGGGAGCTAGTATATGAAATCACGTCTTGGTTTATTTCTTGTCTTAATGCTTGTGTCATCCATGGTTCGGGCTGAGATTGAACAAACTCATGTAAACATACGAGTGCTATCAGCAGAGGCTGCCAATGCCATCACCATGGCGGCTTATAAAGACTGCTCGAAGAAAGGGTATCCGGTGGCAGCTGCAGTGGTGACTCGTGAAGGACGATTATTGTCTTTAACCCGCAGTCCGCTGGCCGGTGCGCATACGATTAAAGTAGCTGAAGGCAAAGCCTTCACCGCCGCTACATTCAAAACAGCGACGACCAAATTAATGGGCCGGGAGTTTATGCGTGATATTCCGGATGCATTGATTATTGGGGGCGGTTTGCCAATCAATATTGGCGGGCATTTTTATGGTGCGGTGGGTGTATCGGGTGCGCCTGCCAAGAAAACACCCGGTGACGTCGATGATGAGTGTGCAATGGCGGGCATAGAGGCGGTGAAGGACGATATTGAAATGGGAGCCGAATAAGGTTCGTTATTTAGATTAAATCACACGCATAAAAAAAGCGGACTTAAAGCCCGCTTTTTTCATAACTTTTAAACAGAAATTACTTCCAGTTAGCAAAGTTATCCATGTTCTGAGCTACACCATCTTCATGGCCTGCTTCATAAGCTTCGTTTACACGCTGCTCTTCACGAATTGGGTTGCAAATGTAGCCGCCCTGCCAACCAGTGATGTACTCTGGGTTAACACCAGCTTCTTCCATTTTTACA
>Ga0316205_10004204_pt1 | contig 12782 bp, 14 predicted proteins | sample 3monthpyrite_MG_FD_204941 | JGI IMG/M metagenome (GOLD analysis project Ga0316205, IMG submission 204941) | Microbial mat bacterial communities from mineral coupon in-situ incubated in ocean water Damariscotta River, Maine, United States -... | ecosystem: Environmental > Aquatic > Marine >... | reverse complement strand
ATATCCACAACCCGAATATTTTTGAATTTACAACGTTCCAACCATTTAATTAGTAATGGTATCGTCGGTAATAACCAAACATTATTCATTTGAGCATAGCGATCTTTAGGTAAAAGCACTTCATCCGATTCGCCATCGATTATAAGTGTTTCTAAAACAAGTTCACCATCAGCTTTTAAGCACTGATGTAATTGTTGCAAATGGTCAAACTGCGATTTTCGATGATACAAAACCCCCATTGAAAAAACGGTATCAAAGGCTTGTAAATTTTGCGGTACATCATCGATACCAATGGGTAAAACAAAAACTTTTTCAGATTGAATATACTTTTGCATAAGTTGGTATTGCATAACAAAAACAGCGGTTGGGTCGATGCCTATTACTAACTCTGCGCCAAGCCCAGCCATGCGCCAACAATGATAACCATTTCCACAACCGACATCTAAAATGGTTCTACCTTCTAATGGTTGTAAATGATCTTTAATACGATCCCACTTCCAGTCAGAACGCCATTCTGTATCTATTTTTATATTAAAAAAATCAATCGGGCCTTTGCGCCAAGGATGTAGTTGCTTTAATTCCTGAGTAATCGTATTGATTAATTCTTGCGATAAGGTACTGTCTGTTGATAGCCTTACCTCATTTTTTAAATCAATATCGGAAACAATAATATCGGGTAAATTATCTATTGCCTTATGCCACTGCACGTATTTACCAAACCGTTCTGGCGTGATGCCGTTTTTTATTTGCTCGGGTAAGTCTTTAGCCCAACGACGAAGTAAATGATCTTTCGTGTCTATTTTTTTTAATAACTTTGAATACATTATTTTTTAGCAAGAATTGAAATAAAGTTAAAACACTGAAACCATACAGTAACCTGGCTAAAGCCAATGTCTTTTAATCTTTTAACATGGGCTTCTATTGTATCAGGGATGAGGGTGTTTTCGAGTGCGCTACGTTTTTGGCTTATTTCTAGGTTTGTATATCCATTAGCTTTTTTAAACGCTTCATGGAGTTGAATATTCTGCTCACGTTGTTGAGTATCATCAAATGTTATTTTTTCAGACAATACCAGTACACCATCTTTATTTAATCCTTTGAATATTTTAGTAAGCAATTCAAGACGTGATTCTGGTTGTAAAAATTGTAAGGTGAAATTTAAAACGCTAAGTGATGCATTGGTAATATTGATATTTTGAATGTCATCACACACAAGATTAACTGGAGTTGTGGCGTTGTCATTATCAATATTTTGTTGGCAGCGTTTAATCATCGATTCTGAATTATCAACTGAAATAATGCTCACATCACGTTTACTAATATGATGTCGCATAGCCAATGTTGCCGCGCCTAGTGAACACCCTAGATCATAACAATGTGAATTATCTTGAACGTATTGTTCTGCAAAGAGTCCAATCATGGTAATGATATTTTCATAGCCCGGTACGGAACGGCGAATCATATCCGGAAATACATTAGCGACGGCTTCGTCGAAAACAAAATCAATTAAATGTGATTTTTTAGCGGAATATATAGTGTCTGGTTTTGAGGTCATTATATTGGAATATTGGTCACTAACGGTGGCTTGAGATCTCAGCGGTTTACGGTAATTTCAACGAGTTTGTGTATTATAAATTACGTCGATGTGAGAAGGATATGACTATTTTCAACTATTTAAAGAAAAACGTAAAAGAGTGTGTTAATGAATAATATTTTCAATGCTTACTTGCGTTGAAGCTCTTTTATGCTGTGAATAGGTGGCTGGCAGCTTGTACCACTACAAATATAGGCCATGGTTTTGTCTGTGGCTGTTTTATTGTTTAATAAACCGGGCAATTTGGTAATAGAATTAGGTATCGCGAAAACTAATTTATTGAGTTGATAGCTTTCATCGCAAGCTTTTTGCCAGTTCTGTATCTCATCCTCACTACCTCTAATCACGATGATGTTTGGTAGAGTTAAATTTTCATCTAAGGCAAATAATAACGCTGCATGTGCATACGGAATTTCAGAAATAGATGCCCAAGCATAATGTAAGGTGTTTTCTGCTGCATCAATATAACGTTGTTCACCAATTAAATGACCTAGTCGATTGAGTGCATAAGCGGCTATACCATTACCGGCTGGAATGGCTTCATCCATAAGCTGTTTAGGTCGCTGTATTAACGCTTCGTGATCGTTGGCGGTAAAGTAGAACCCTCCATTGTCTTCGTCATAGAAATGCGACATCACAATATCGGCAAGTTGTATCGCAAACTCACAATCTTGGCTGCGCCATTTTGCTTGTAGTGATTCCAGTAGAGCATCGATTAGAAATACATAATCATCCAAGTAAGCCATTAAGTGTGCATTGCCGTCTTTATAGGTTGCGAGTAATCGATTCTTTTTAAACAGGGTTGTACGAATAAAATCAATTGCGTTATGCGCCGATTGAATAAAGTCGTCGCGTTGTAAAAGTCTGCCTGAAAGCGCCATGCCTTTTATCATTAGGGCATTCCACGAGGTAAGTATTTTTTCATCACGCCCCGGGTGGATTCGATTACTACGTGCGTTAAATAATTTTTGTTTTATTGTTTTGGCTATATCGTTATCAATTGGAGATTGAGTATTAAGATGCCATTTACCTTCAAAATTAACTTCACCGTCTAAGCCATACCAATTTTTTGCGGCTAAAAATTCTTCTTCTGTGAGTGCTTTTTTTATTTCATCAACCGTCCAAATATAAAAAGTGCCTTCTTCACCTTCTGAGTCGGCATCGAGCGATGAGTAATAGGCGCCTTGTTTCGATGTCATTTCGCGCATAACCCACTTAGCGGTTTCGGTTATTTTGTTTTTATAATTTTTAACGCTGTCATCTTGTAAAAGCGCGTAGGTTTGTGCATAGATGCTTAATAGAGGGCCATTGTCATAAAGCATTTTTTCGAAATGCGGGATTGTCCATTGCTCATCAACCGAATAACGATAAAAGCCACCACCGAGTTGATCGTATAAACCCCCTTGAGCCATTGCGGTTAATGTATGGGTTAACATATCACGCGAGAGTTGGTCTGCTTCACCACTTTTCTGCGTTGTTGAATAATGGCGTAACAAAAATTCTAAATTCGTTGGGTGTGGAAACTTTGGTGCCTCACCGAAACCGGCATATTTTTTATCATACGTTTTTGCTAGCTGTTGCCGACAGCCATCAATGGGGAAACTCGTTAACGCCTCGACATTGTTGTTCGGAATATTAGCCATGCTATGTAACGCATCTAAAACAGATTCATTTTGTTTATTGATTTCATCCGGATGTTGGCGGAAATACTCTTCAACACGCTGCAACACTTCAGTGAAGGCGGGCATATTATGTTTGGCAATATCGGGGAAATAAGTACCGGCAAAAAAGGGAATATGTTCTTCTGGGGTTAAAATAACCGTTAACGGCCAGCCACCACCACGTTGGTTGAGTAAGTTATGCGCACTTTGGTAAATTTTATCTAAGTCTGGGCGTTCTTCTCGGTCCACTTTTATATTTACAAATAAGCCATTCATAATATTGGCAATAGCTTTATTTTCGAATGATTCATGCGCCATCACATGGCACCAATGGCAAGCAGAATAACCAATCGACAATAAAATAGGTTTGTTGGTTTTTCGTGCTATTTCTAAGGCTTGCGCATCCCACGGTTGCCAATGCACTGGATTATTCGCATGTTGCTGTAAGTAAGGACTTGTTTCATTGGCGAGTCGGTTGCTTAACTGTATATTTTCTGCACGATCCATATTTTTAACATTGAAGCCTTAAATTGAGGGTGTTTTAGATTATGACACAAAACCATTCGTGATATGATATTGCCCAAAAGCGTATTTCAGAAACACATATACAAAGAGTAGAAAATGATAACCCTCGATTTTGACCCCGTCGCCTTTACGGTTTTTAGCTGGCCCGTTCACTGGTATGGCATTATGTATCTTATCGGATTTCTTGGTGGCTGGTGGCTTGGCCGAGTTCAGGCAAAACGCCCCCATTCAAATTGGACGCCAGAGCAAGTAGACGATTGGTTATTTTACGCCGGTATGGGCGTTATTCTTGGTGGTCGATTTGGTTACGTATTCTTTTATGGTTGGGAACAATTATCTAACGATTGGATGTTCGCCTTTAGAATATGGGAAGGCGGCATGTCGTTCCATGGTGGCTTATTAGGTGTGCTTGCGGGTATGTGGCTATTTGCTCTACGTTATAAAAAAGGTTTTTTTGCAACGGTAGATTTCACCGCGCCATGCGTTATTTTAGGTATTGGTGCAGGCCGAATCGGTAACCTCATTAATGGCGAGTTATGGGGTAAACCAACAGACTTACCTTGGGCAATGATTTTTCCACATGCTGATTTACAACCACGCCATCCAACGCCTTTGTATGAGTTTATTTTAGAAGGCGTCGTTATGTTTATTATTGTTTGGGGCTTTGCAAGAAAACCGCGCCCAACGATGGCGGTTTCTGGCGTTTTTGCAATATCTTATGGTGTGTTTAGAACCCTTGTTGAAACCGTCCGTTTACCCGATGCGCATATTGGCTATTTAGCGTTTGATTTTATTACGATGGGGATGTTGTTGTCATTTCCGTTAGTGATTGTTGGTTGTGTATTACTGTGGTTAGCGTATAGGAAATAATGTTAACGCTATCAATGCAGGGGCATAAAGAGTCTTTATGTTATGCGGTAGCCTGCGTGATATAAATATAGTGTCATTCCCGCGCAGGCGGGAATCTAAGAAAGTTGTTAGGAGAGAATTAAGTGAAACAGTATTTAGACTTAATGCGTCATGTGCGTGATACCGGTACAAAAAAAGAAGATCGTACCGGCACCGGTACCGTCAGTGTTTTTGGTTATCAAATGCGTTTTGATTTAAATGAAGGCTTTCCCCTTGTTACCACAAAAAAATGTCACCTACGTTCTATTATTCATGAACTACTTTGGTTCTTAAAAGGCGACACCAATATTGCTTACCTAAAAGAAAATGGCGTAAAAATTTGGGATGAGTGGGCAGACGAAGACGGCAACCTCGGCCCCGTATATGGTTCACAATGGCGTTCATGGCCAACGCCCGATGGCAAACATATCGACCAAATTGCTATTATTATTGATCAACTAAAAAACAACCCAGACTCTCGCCGTATTATTGTAAGCGCGTGGAATGTTGCCGAAATAGAAAACATGGCATTGCCGCCATGCCATTCATTTTTCCAATTCTATGTTGCCGATGGCAAACTCTCTTGCCAACTATACCAACGCAGTGCCGACATCTTTTTAGGTGTACCGTTTAACATTGCATCGTATGCCTTACTGACTATGATGGTTGCACAAGCCTGCGACTTAAAAGTGGGTGAGTTTATTCATACCCTAGGGGATGCGCATCTTTATTCAAACCATATGGAACAAGTTGACCTGCAACTCTCACGCGAACCGTTTGCTTTACCCACAATGAAATTAAATCCAAAGGTAAACGATTTACTCGATTTTACTTTTGACGATTTCGAACTTGTTAATTACGAATATCATCCTCATATTAAGGGCAAGGTTGCAGTATAGAAACTAGGAGCATAGTCTTTGTCCGCCATAGCTGCGTTACAAAAGTGCTCAAATCCTCATGTATATTTATACACTCCGGTTCTGCGCGCTTTTGCACCTTACTTTGGCGAACAAATCCAAATGCTCCTAGCTTCTAAAAAAATATAGGAATTTAAATGAAATTATCTCTTATCGCTGCCATGGCCGAAGACCGCGTTATTGGTATTAAAAACAGTTTGCCGTGGAAGTTACCTTCCGACATGAAGTGGTTTCGCAAGCACACGCTAGGCAAGCCCATTATTATGGGGCGCAAAACATTTGAATCTTTTGGTGGTCGGCCATTACCCGAGCGAACTAATATTGTTATTACGCGAGACGAAAACTATCAAGCTGATGGCATTGTGGTTGTTCATACAATCGAGCAAGCGATCGAAGCCGCTCGGCAAACTGCCGACAACGTACCTGAAGCGATGATTATTGGTGGCGCGTCGTTTTACGAACAAATGTTAGATAAGGTCGACCGTATGTACCTTACTTTTGTGCATAAATCCTTAGAAGGTGATGCATGGTTTCCCGAATACAATTTAAGCCAATGGCAGCAAGTTGAATTGATTGACGTTGCTGCAGACGAGAAAAACATTTACCCACATCAATTCTTAATTTACGACAAAAAACCTTAACGTATTGATTTAAAATGATGTACCCCGATATTTCAATATTGAAATTGTAAGATTATCCCTACAAGCTGATTAAAACGTGAGCTATGCACGTTATCGCCGTGTTATTGCTTGCTACATTGGCTATTCAATTTATTACTGAATTAATTTTCTAAGCAGTTAAAAAGAGAATAGCTAAATGAATATTTTCAATATAAGCCAAACAATTGTTTCAAAATTACGAGATGAATCTTCAGCCACAATAAATAATGATAATACAGGCGAGCGCCGTATACACGCCGACCGCCGCAGGGAAAAACGTTTTGGTGACACCGTTGACCGCCGTCGTTCAATACAACATCGCAGCGATTAATTATTCTTAACTAGAGTTACGCCATACTAAGCGTATCAAGCGGGCTGGTTACCGTTACCCCAGGCTTATTTAATACATGCGTATAAATCATTGTGGTTGAAACATCTGCATGGCCAAGTAATTCTTGCACGGTACGAATGTCATAACCATTTTCGAGTAAGTGCGTTGCGAACGAATGGCGCAAAGAATGACAATTTACTTTTTTCGTTAAACCTTGTTGGTCAGCAGCCCTTTTAATATATTTTTGCAAACCATTTTCATGTATATGATGCCGTCTAGTTTTTCCTGAGCGAGGATCAGTCGATATTTTTGTAGATGGAAAAACATATTGCCACTTAAATTCAAACTCAGCATTAGGGTATTTTCTTACAAGGGCTCCAGGAATATAAACACCACCAAAACCTTGCTCTAAGTCTTCATCGTGTAAATTTTTAACATAATCGATTTGCTCTTTTAATCGTTGTTCTAAACGTTGTGGAATAGGAACAACGCGATCCTTTTTTCCTTTTGCATTACGAATTAAGATTTGATGGTAATCAAAATCTACATCTAGTATACGTAAGCGCACACACTCCATTAAGCGCAAACCACAACCATAAAGAATATTTGCCATTAATAGTTGTGTAGGATTATCGATTAGCTTGAAGAGAGATATGATCTCTTCTTTCGATAATACAACGGGCAAACGTTTTGGTTTCTTAGAACGAGCGAATTTTATTTTAGTATCAAAATCTTTCTTTAATACATATTTATAAAAAAACATAATTGAATTAAGAACGAGTGACTGAGTACTAGATGAAACATTTCTTTGGAGTACCAGAAACTCTAAATAGCGAGAAATATCTTGCTCAGACAAAGTCACAGGGTCAGCCATAGAATGAAAGCGTATATAACGTAATACCCAGTGCAGATATGTTTCTTCAGTTCGAATAGAATAATGCTTTAAACGAATTTGACCAATCAGCCCTTCAATGTATGCGGGATACAAAGAATAGATCTGTTTAAAAAGTTCGCCTCGAGTATTTAATTTTTTTTCAATATTCGTTGAAAGGTAACTATTGTCAAAAGGAATAAAGTCGCGTGAAACCGTTGAATGGTCATTATTTAAGCATTCAGCTTGTGCAATCCATTCATCCCACGGAAAAGAATCTGCCCAGCTAGTGCGAATCATTTCAACAAAAAGAATTTGCAAAGCAGTAATCATTTGTTGAAATTGCCAGTCTTCAAGCAAAATACTTCTGCCTTTGTATTTTAGATATTGCTCCATATCCGAGCTGGTATGTAATGCCAAACGCTTATTTGGATGCGCTTTTATATACCCCTCAGCATGGCGAACATAGTAACGAGCATTATCTGGTTTAATACGATAACCTTTTGTTTTAGTGATATATTTGTCCCAGAAACGGGAAATAGTTATGTCTTCCATGATGCTACTCCTTTAGCATAAAAATTAGATAAACTGCCTTGTACTTGATAGGATTATGAGGAAGATAAATTAAAATTACAAATAGATTTAGACAGATTCTGTCTAAATCCGGAAAAAGGCAGATTCTGTCTAATTAACTGTTATATGTAGTAAATGAAAAAAGAATACAAACAAAGAGGTGGAGTGCTAATAGGCTTATTAAATTTTACATGGCCATTCGCAAGTATTGTGGTATCTCAAGATAATATTACTATTCGAGTATTATTTAAAAAATATACATTTACTAAATCGAATATAAAAGCACTAAAAAAACACAACGGTATATTTTCAGTTGGGTTGAAAATTGAGCATACTAATTCCGAAGTAATAGGTAAGCTAATCTTCTGGACGTTTAATTATAAAAAATTAAAATCAGCTTTGGAGCATCAACAGTATGTTGTTGAGTGAGAAACTATTTACATATAACAAGTCGTTTAAACCGCATTGCATTACCATGCAATGCTTGGACAATTACCCGCTCGCTTTGCTTGCGTGTAATTGCCATTTAACTCAGCGTTAGGTTTTAAAATATGACAAAAGACGAACTATTTACACTACTTATGAAGGATGAAGTAAGAGGTAAGATTATTCGTGATGCAGCAAGCTTGGAAGACACTATGGGGCTTGCCATAATATTTTATTTTACGACGAGTAAAAGATTTGAAGTATTTGAAGAATTATTGCTTAACCGTTTAGGTTTTGAAGCAAAAATATCAATTCTTGAAAGAATTCCCTATAAAAGGAAGTACAAATCCTTAGAGCATTTAAATATTCTAAGGCACTTACAAAGGGTAAGAAACATTGTTGCTCATAATTGGCATATCTCAGATTATCCAAAAAAGATGAAAACTGAAAGTTGGTCTTATCTCTTCGAAAATTGGCCAACCACATATCAAGAGGAAGTAAGGAAAGTGAATAAAGCTCTGGGTAGAATAATTGATACTAAAGAATTCAGTAACCATTTTTCGCCGAAAAGAAAAGGAACCTAACAAATTGCTCAAAAACGCTCATTTTATTCGCTGGGACAACCAACCGCTCGTTTTACTCGCGGCTGCTTGCCCCTTAGCAAAACGTTAGCGGTATTAAAGTATTAGTAAAAGAATAAAAACATTTATTTTCGCTTATAAGCATGTGGCACAAAAAAGAGTATTGGAAGCGTTAGCATATTACCCGAATGGGTTTAATCGTCATTAGTGCGGTAGCGTGAAAGTTCGAACAGTACGCGAAACCTTTTAGTCTGTGAGTTGCGGGTATTAGTAAACAGTGTTAAATCAAAACCATAAAAGCTAAACTAAACCAACATGCGAAACAAAAAACTATTAACAATTATCGTGGGGCAACTTGCCGCTAACAAGGCGTTAAACCCGCATCGCATTACCATGCGCTGCTTGGACAACCAACCGCTCGCTTTGCTCGGGTCGGTTGCCAGTTAACTCGGCGTTAGAGTGAATAAAAAAATGTACAAATACTTAACGTTAATCACTTCAATATTTCTAATGCAGTCCAATGTATTGGCCGAACCATTACCAGAGTACTGGTCACAACATAATCAAGAGCACTATGAATCAGGTCGTGATTATAATATTAAAAATAAAGGTTCATATAGCGCATATATAACATCAAGAACAACAACCCCAAAAGGTACTGGCGAGGTATGGCAAGCTGTTGGCGATTGTTATTTTCCAAATAATAAAGCTAAATTATCCGTTTTCTTAAAAACATCAAATATTATCGGAAAAGCTGGAATTACTTTTAAAGTAGTTACACCAAATCAAATTATCCGAGATCGCATGAAAGAACGTGAATTATCAGGTAGCACTCCATGGAAAGAATATTTTTCAATTATGAAAATTCCTAGTGACTGCGTTCAAATGAGTGTAGGCTTTATATTGGAAGGTACAGGCACAGTATATGCAGACGATTTCAAAATTAGTAAAGCGAATAATAAAACCGAAGAATCATCTTCAGTAGAGGTATTTGAAAATGTACGATCAAAACTGGAAAACTTAGGGTTTGAAAATTAATGCACTCTAACAAGTGCATTAAGCCACTCACTTTGTTCGCTGGGACGCTTAACCGCTATCGCGGTACGCGCCCCTTATGCAAACGTTATGCCCAATAAGGAATAAAATGAAAATAGGTGCAATTTTAATTGGAGTATTATCATTTATGTCTTTTGCTCAAGCAAAAGATTTTGCCGTTGGTCAAGTATGGGAGTATAAAACAAGAGCGGTAGAACCCAATTCCTTTTTAACAATAGTCAAAATTGAAAATGTTAAAGATAAAACAATAATTCATATTAGCTTGGAAAATGTTAAAATAAAAAATTCTCATGCACCATCTGGGTATGGAGAGTCTGTTTCTCATATGCCCATTGCAAAACAATCATTAAAAGAAAGTGTCACGAAACTATTAAAATCAAATGCAAAATTACCCGCTTACGAAGAAGGTTATAATTTATGGCGAGAGGCATTTGAAAAGGGAGAAGGTGGGTATTTTACAATATCTGTATCTAAGTGCATTGAATTCATGGAACAGACTATTAACAAATGAGGCATAACAAGGCATTAAAGATCGCTCGTTATCACTCGCTGGGACGCCAAACCGCTGTCGCGTTTTGGCGCCCCTTAATTTGTCGTTAGAGGTGGAAATGAAGAAGTATATTTTAATATTTGGGCTATTCCTAATAGCCCAAAATGTAATTGCGAATGATAAAGATTTTTTAATAAATAGGCAGTTTATGAAACTGATGACTTCTGAATATATTTTTAGAGCCTATAATAAAAGTGAGTGCGGGCATTTTGTCGAGGGCAATTCCGAGCCTGTAGAGTATATGCATAAATCAATTGAAGAATTAAAAAACCAATTATCAGAAACACAAAAAGAAAATTTACAAAATGAACTTGGTCCTAATAATGAAGCGGTAGCCAATGAAGGAAATCGTTGGTTTAAAAGAAATTTAAATCACTTCAAGAAAACCATTAAGAATAAGGATTTTATGTGCGGAGTTACATTTGGTAGTTTAATATCCATTCTGCAAAGATTCGAACAAAAAAGAATTAAATTGCATCTGAAAATAAATTCAAAATAAGAGTAACATGAAAGCATCCTCTAACAAGTGCATTAAGCCGTTCGCTATCACTCTCTCGGACAATTCACCGCTCGCTTTGCTCACGGTAAATTGCCGCTTATCCAAACGTTATAAGGAAAAAGTATGAGGAATATACTAGGAATTTTAATACTGTTACCGTTTATTACTAGTTGCCAAATAGTTGCAGCAACTACATCTGTTCTTGGAGGAAGTAGTGCGTGTGAATCTTCAAAAAAAGAACTAACCTTCCCAAATATTGGTACAAAAAAGAATATTGATGTTTCTTTTGTTATAGGAAGCTCCACTAAAAGTACAAAATTTGATGGCCGTGCTGTTTGTGAATATAAAGGGAGTATCTGTGGCGGTGGAAAATGGTTTAATGTGTGGCATGGAGATCAATCAATCAAAGATGAAATTGCCTTACCTAAAGGAGGCGAACTAACTTTTTACCCACATGGTATGTGTATAAAATTGGGGAAATTTGAAGACAAATGTGCAAACGGGAAATGTGACCCATTAGATTATTATAGATTTTTATTACTGATTCCAGATGGACTGGATAGAATTGAAAGAAATGGAGAAGAATTGTATTTAACTAGTTATTTAGATGGTTATGACAAAGTGAAGGGAAAAGAACTAAAAGAATATGGTTACAATGTTAAAAAATTTGAAATTAAATTAACCGATTAAACCTTATAACAAGGCATTCAACCCGTATTGCATTACCATGCAATACTTGGACAACCAACCGTTCGCTTTGCTCACGGCTGGCTGCCAGTTAACTTGTCGTTATACGTAAAAAAATGAAAATAAATATTACTCAAGCTATAGCGTTTACTATCCTAGGGTTATCCTTGGGGGTATTGTTTAATAAATTTCCAGAAGAGAAATTTCTTAACCACTTAGAAGGAACTAGAAAAATAGTTACTGAACAACAATGGATCGAAACTGATAGTTATCTCACTGTAGCCAGCGCTATAAGGAATAAAAAATACAACAAGGCATTAAAATTTTCAGAAGGTATGGTTGAAATGAATGTTCTTGGTTTTACTAAGCATGGTAAAGAAATAGAGTCATTGAGTGAATATGAATTATCAACTATTAATAAAGTCAAAGAATATAAAAATAAGCACTGTAAAGTGGAGTGCTTACAACGTCTCAATGGTATATTGAAGTAATGTATAAATCGTATAACAAGGCGTTTAACATCGTATTGCATTACCATGCAATACTTGGACGTCCAACCGCTGGCGCGTTTGGCCGCCAGTTAACTTGTCGTTAGGGCTAAACAAAATTAATGGCATTCGTTGAATTTATTACGAATATATTGCTACCAATAATTGTTATCGTTATTTGCGTTTATATTGCAAAATGGACTAACAGCGATCCTGAAAAATTATATAATAGAGTTCAATTTATTTTTGGCGGCATTGTAGGTGGTATATTACTATTTGTTATATGGCTTACGTTTTATATGCACTTTAATAGGTAATGTAATAAAAAAGTAATTAAATAATTAAAAGCCCTAACAAGCGACTGTGGTGTCAACCCTCACTAAAATTTAACTATAACCCCCATTCAACTCGATCTCTTACCATCGCATTTAAGATAGTAATAAACTTTCTCATACAAGCAGTAATTGCCACTTTTT
>Ga0316205_10004202_pt1 | contig 12786 bp, 18 predicted proteins | sample 3monthpyrite_MG_FD_204941 | JGI IMG/M metagenome (GOLD analysis project Ga0316205, IMG submission 204941) | Microbial mat bacterial communities from mineral coupon in-situ incubated in ocean water Damariscotta River, Maine, United States -... | ecosystem: Environmental > Aquatic > Marine >... | reverse complement strand
TATCGTTTTCAATAGCGGCAATAGTTTCGGGCTTACTAACTTTAACAATAGCCTGAGCAGTTGCAATTCGTAAGGTGTTATTTTTATGTGTGATATCGACCATCTTTTTATGTTGAATCGTTTATTTGTTGATATGTTTAATTGTTTATACGATAAATCGTTTAACTGTTTAATTGTGATTTTCGCAATGCGTTTAATTTGTTTGCTATCTTTTCAACTTCAGTTCTAATCTCATAGTATCCTTTTTCCTCACTAGGAAATTTCAACGTAATAGAATAAATAGTTTTCACTAATTCTATTGAGTCAATCCAAACTGTTAATTTTTCAAATGAGAATATATAGGACATAACTTTATTGTTTTTGTTTAGCTGCTTAATCGATTCAACAATTCAACGATTTTACAGTTAAACATATTAAGTATTTACTTTCCATTGATGAGATGCATCTTCAAATAGTTCTTTTCCAAAAACAGGAACATTTGCTTTTATTTCTTCAACAACATATTCTAGAGCTTTAAAAACTTCCTTTCGTCTTGGTGAGGATACAAAAACAAATAAACAAATCTCTCCTGTTTTAACCATGCCTAAACTATGGTAAATATGCATGCACGTAAGATTGAATTTCTCAAATGTTGCCTCTCTAATTTCGTGAAATTTTGCATTTGCCATATCTTCATAAGCGGTATATTCTATAGCCGCAATTATTTTGCCATCAATCTCATCGGCGCGAACTTGGCCTAGAAAGATGTTATGTGCTCCTATCGAAGTTTTAGATTGATGCTTTGCTATAGATTCACCAATGAATTCTGATGAAATGGCACCATCTTTAAAAACGTTTTTTGGTTTTCTAGTTTTCATAATATTTCTCAACCTATGGGGTGTGTTTTTAATTAATTTTTCACCCTCCTGCAAAAGGAGGTAATAATGCAATTTCACTTTCGTTTACAATCGAATCTTTTGAAACGATTTCTTGGTTTTGGGCAACTTGAAAATCTTTTCCTTTCAAATTTGGATGTTTTTCAGAAAGTAAATCCAATAATTCAGAAACAGACGATTTTGAAAATTCAATTACCTCTTCATTACAATTTGTGGCTTCTGCAAGTAAGCCATAGTATTTAATATTCAACTGCATTTTTTATTTCGTTTAGTTGTTCAACAGTATTTATATTTTTTACGAATTTGTCAAATTTGCCGTCAAGTATTATTGTTTTAGTTTTTAATTGTGCAACGGCAAAACGTAAACGCCTTTCGTCGCTTTGTAAAAGTCCCAAAAAAGTATCCATGCATTGTTTTTTGTAAAGCGCAATTAATGGCATGGTTTTATTTTGGCTTTGCAATTGAATCACGTCAAAACTGACATCATTGCCTTCAATTAATGTATTTAAAACAGCGGTTGTGATTAAAGGCACATCACAACTTACTACTAAATTATGTTCAGTTTTAGAATGGAATAACCCTGAATGCAATCCTGCTACTGGTCCAGCATTTTCAATAATGTCATCCACTCTTTTGTATCCATATTGGTCGTAAGCTGAATTATTGCTTACTATAATGATGTCATTTACCAAAGGCTTCACAGCTTCAATAATGAGTGATAGAAACGTAGTTCCATTAAGTTCAAGTAGTCCTTTATCTGAACCCATTCTCGAACTTTTTCCTCCAGCAAGAATAATGCCTGTTATGTTTTGTTTGCTATTCATTTATACAAAAAACAGTTTTACTGATGCAATAATTAATACAAAGGCGAGCATATAACGTAATAGTTTATTGTCGAATTTTTTACTACCGTAATAACTTCCAAAAAACCCACCAACTAAAGCAACTACAACTAAAACAAATGATTGTGATGATAGTGTAACCCCGCTTGTAAATTGACCGACCAACCCTGAAGCGGAATTTACCCAAATAAATAACGCCGAAACTGCTGCTGCTTCTTTCATTTTACCCCAATGCAACAACAAAATAATTGGAGTTAAAATGATGCCACCGCCTATGCCAATGAGTCCTGAGAAAAAACCAATAATACCACCAACAAGCAGGCCTTGCCATAGTTTTACTCCTCTGATAAAATCGCTCTCTTTCCCAAAGACATTCAACATTTTAAGGATAGCAAAAATTAAAAGTACGCTTAATATTTTTTTATAAATGGACGCATCTACCTCAATCATACCACCTAAAAAGGCTAACGGAATAGAGGCTAATGCAAATGACAAAAACAATTTTTTATTAAAGTGACCAGCTTTGTAATAATGATAAAAAGCAATGGCAGCAACAAACAAATTAAGTAACAATGCTGTTGGTTTCATGGTTTCTGGAGCAAAAGAAAATAACGCCATCAACGCCAAATAACCACTAGCACCACCATGACCAACACTTGCATACAAAAACGCAACGATTGGTAGTATGATTAAAAATAGCCAAAGGTATTCTATATCAAAAATCACTATATAGCTGCTTGTTAACTTGTTCATCTAAAAATTTCCAACAGTTTTCATTTATGGTTTCAAAAGCAATGACCAATGATTTTCCATAAGGGGTTAATGTGGCGCCACCGCCACCTTTACCGCCAATGCTTGTAGTGACAACAGGCTTTTCAGCCCTCTTATTTACTGCGTCAATAAGCGACCAAGCTTTTTTGTAAGACATGTCTAAAGACTTTGCAGCCTTAGATAAAGAACCCGTTTCTTCAATGGCTTTTAACAAGGCAACTCTGCCTTCGCCTAGTAAGATGTTATCATCAGCTTCAATCCAAATACGGCTTTTTATTTTGTATTTCATGTGTTTATATTTATAGTCTTTTATGGATCTTACTTCGACTGTGCTCAGTACAGGCTAAGACATCCATTTAATCATTTTTTTGGACTTCAAGTTTTAGTCATGGATGTTTCATGTCTATTAGTTTATTGGAAGTAATATAACTTCAACAGTATTATTTCTTGAAACAGAACCTGATGTTTCGGGGAGATAAACCAGTGCATTGGCTAACGCAAATGTATGTAGCATGGAGGAGTTTTGTCCATCCAGAATATCTACAGTGCCATTATTATAAATCGCTTTGAGGAATTGTGCTCTATCGCCCTTTTTAATATAATCCGTTTTAGATTTTGCCGTTGTTCTTGCCAGTGACAAGTTTGAGTTCCCAGACATATTCTGTAAAGCAGCATAGACATATACATAAAAACAACTTAGTGCGGCTGCAGGATTACCAGGCAAAGCAAAAATAATTTTATCTTCCTTTTTTCCGAAGAACAAAGGCTTACCTGGTTTCTGTTTTACTTTATAAAACAGTTGTTCAACTTCTAATTCTTGAAGCGCTTTACCAACAAAATCATAATCCCCAACGGAAATTCCTCCCGAGACTAAAATCATATCGTGATTAGAGATTGTAGTGTTTAGCAAATTTAATGTGTCAATATAATTATCGGCAACTTTAAACACAGAAACCTTTTGATAGCCTAAATTGGCGAGAGCAGTTTTAAGCATGAGGGCATTACTTTCATAGATTTGACCATATTTTAAAGGTTGCCCGGCTTCGGCCAATTCGTTACCTGTAACCACAATGGCTATTGATGGTTTTTTGTAAACGGGAACTTTGGTAATACCTAAAGAAGTTAAAAATGCTAAGGCAGCTGGCGTTAATGATGTTCCTTTTTTTAGTGCTAATTGGTTTTCGGAAACTTGCTCTCCTAGAGACCTAATGTTGTCATTAAGTGAAACTTTAGCATCAATAAAAAGGATGTTTTTATCTATTCTTGTTTTCTCCTGCATGATTATAGCATTTGCAGAATCAGGAACTGGAGCCCCGGTAAATATCCTGACAGCTTCACCAGTTTTTAATGTGGGATGATGATGGTCACCAGCTTTGACTTCTCCAATAATGGTATAAGTTTCATCCTTATTTATGGAAAGCGCGTAGCCATCCATTGCTGATTGCCTAAAAGGCGGCATGTTAATTGGTGATATTACATCTTTGCATAAGGTATAGTCATTAGCTTCTGATATTTTTTTTTGTTCAGAATCTTTTGTAGTCCCTACATTTTTTATAACAATTTGTATTGCTTTTTCTACTGAAATCATAAATAATCGTTATGTCAATGTAAATATAACGATTTAATTAAAATTAGTAGTGTTAAGATTTCATAAAAAAAACCACTATTTCTAGTGGTTTTTTAAATTATTTTGGATGATTTGGTTAGCTATTGACTTTCTTTAATATAACCCCAACCTTCTTTTTGTTTCATAATAATTTCTAAGATACCATCAGGTACTGTTGTAACGCCAGAAATAAGTTGAGACTTGTCAATTTTATGTCGTTTCATAGTGCCTTCACAAATAACAAAAGCGATATTCTTGTTTTTAGCAAGTGTTTCCATGTCTGTAGCAACCGACGATTTGTCTTTTAAAACCATATCAATAGAGCCACTATACATAACCACCTCAAACATAGAGTCTGGATAGGCTTGAGACATAAATTTGACATGTCGTACGGCGGCTTGGTGTACTTTTGTATTGTCACTTGTTACATCAAACACAATCTTTACAGGATTTTCTTGAGCCATTAGCATTGTTGAGAAAAACAATGCTAATGCTATTGTAATATATTTTTTCATAATCAATTATTTTAATAATTATTCACCAGCAAAGATGTATCCACAACCATTTTCTTGAGCTCTGCCTAATGCCCAAACTCCGGAAGGAACAGGTTGAATGCCTGGCAAGATTCCGCTTACCCAATCATTATAAACTTCGGTTGGATCCAGTTTCATTTGTTCTGCAACGGCATTACTATATACTTTTGTTGCTAAATCACAAGCACAAAACATCGCGCCTCTTTCTTGAAGGCGTTTAATCCCTTCGATTACGGGTAATGGAAAATCACCAGCCTGAGGTTCGTAATATGGGTTGCGTTTTGAGGGCGCTTTAGTTGTATTGTCTATAACTCCAAATACTTCGCCAAGCGGGTATTTTTGCCACAAACGGTCTTCTAAGGCTAAGGCTAAAGCGGAATGCCTTAGTACAGTCATTGCGGTCATATCGCTATCAGCAGTACCAGTACCATTATTCGTCATATAATATGCCCAGTTCCAGATTATTGGAAATCCGTCGTGTGGCGTTGAGCCATCATAAACAATACGATGTTTCCCTTTAATATTATCAAACCACTTGTCCGCAACGTCTAATTTGGCGTTGCTAAATTCTGGCATTTTTGCATACACAGGATTGGTAAAAAGAGATAATGTACTAGCTGTTGCACCTAGAGCTAAAGACCCTAAAAAGGCACGTCTTGAATTAAGATTCTTTGTATTCATATAAAATTAATTTTGGTTGATTTTAAATTATATGGGGCTACAAATTCTTAGTAAAAAAGGAGAACCTACAATTTAAGAATAATTAAAGAAGAAGCCAAATAAAAATCTAAAAACCAGCAATTTATATATGAACAAGTGGCTCCGAATTGTTATTTCTTTTTGATTATATCATAAGTTTTTTTATAGTAAGCCATGATGGGTTGAAAAGGGCCTAGTTGATGTTGTTCAGTTGAAAACTCATCCATATATGGCGGATAGGGTGTTGAAACGGGTTTTCGTTTAAGGTCAGGAAAATCGATTTCTAAGTTTGTTTTGGCAGGTCTTTTTTGTTGATTAATATAACCAGCAACATCATAAGCTTCTTCGTCTGTTAAAATAGGATAATCGTAAGTAGCTCCATATGGCATATTGGCTTTGATAAATTGTGCAGCAGTAATTACCCTTGTCATACCGGCACCATTATTAAACGAATCATCGCCCCAAAGTGGTGGGTATTGATAAACATTGGAGTCTGGAAATTTTACGCCTTGACCATCTGTACCGTGACACACGTAACATGTGGCAGTAAATATTTTTTTACCATGCTCTAAATTTACTGCTCTAGCAGGGATTTCTATTTTCACAAAACCTTTGCCTTCAATATTTCCATCTTTTGGAGTGTACCTGCCTAGCCAATCAAGGTAGCTTATTAAGGCCTTCATTTCTTTGGCTTCAGCAGGCATGACCATGCCGTTCATACTGCGTTCCATACAACCATTTATACGTTCTTCTATAGAGCCCATTTTATTTTCTCTACCTCTAAATTGAGGAAAGCGTTTTATAATACCAATGAGTGGTGCGGAGTATGGTTTTGTGCCCGAAAGGAGATGGCAATTATTACAAGATAAATTGTTACCAGCGTAGGCGTTCTCTAAATTTCCGTTGTCTGGACCAATATAATTAGGTGTATTTTGAAAAAGCTCGTAACCATATTTGATAGCTTTATTTTTCTTGGAATCACTTAAAGACGATACGTCATAATTCATGTAAAATAAATTTGAGGCATCTGTTTTAAAATAAGTGTCTTCTTTATTAAAATAACCGTTATAATTCAGTAAGATTAAAATGCCGCATAGTAAAACAAACCCACAGAAAATATTTATTTTCCAGAACATTTTTTTAAATGCTTTATTGAATTTGGTGTTATTCATATTTCATAATTTCCCAAAAGCGTAGTAAAGTGAGGGTTTTTTGTTGGCCGCATTAAATTTAATTTAAAATATTGAAAAACAACATATTAAATTTTCTTGTTTTTGTCAGATTCTAACCTTAGCCCAAAACCAAATTTAATATATGATGAAAATTCACTACGATTTAATGGGGTATTGCTGTCGTAAGAATAATTAAAAGTGGTGTTAAAACTTAAAGTGTTCTTTTCATTTAATGAGATGTTAAACTGAAGTTGATTTGTTAATCTATAGTCGCTAAAATTTTTATATAATGGCTGATAATATAAGGTGTTAGTTACAGATAATGCCGTTTTTGGGATATGTCCAGAAAACGACAAATAAGAACTGTGCCTGTGATTGTATAAGGATGAATTGATAGTATCACTTTTTTCGACCTCGTACATATAAGCCGTTCCTAAATAAAATCGGAGACCTGTATCATTCTTTTCTAAATCACTCGCTTTTAAAAGCACAAACTTTAGTCGTAGCCCTGCGCCTATTAAATTACGAGAGTTCACGTCTAAAACTTGATTGCTTTGGCTTTGAGCAAATAATTCGGTTCTAAATACATCTGTAAATTCATGGTTATAGCGTAAATGAATAAACCATTTGTTTTGAAAATCTTCACCTTCAGATCTAATTAAATTATAATTTCCAACAGCAAAATATATGTTTTCTCTATTCTTAGATTTAAAGGTGGCACCTATACCCGTACCAATATCATAGTAATAATTACCATTGTTATTTGAATAACTAAAATCAATATTGCTTAGTAGTAAGGATCTTAAATCGTTCGTTTTCATTCGTAAAGATTCTATATTAACGACTTGTGCGTTTAAGAAATGAAATGAGAATATAACGCCTATAAAAAGGAGAGGAATTTTGGTTTTCATTGAATGTGAGTTGGTTGGTAGTTGTTATAAAGTTACAGATTTTTAAATAAAACCGTTTTAAGAGTCTAAGGTGTAGGTGTTTTTTATGTGATTTTAAGGGGTGTTGTTAGGCATAAAAAATATTTTATGTAGCTTTGATATACTCAAATCTATATATTATGCTAGAAAATTTTTGGTTTAATGTAGAATATGGAATTAATCACGTACTTGACGTTAACGGTTATGATCATCTTCTATTTTTAATGGTGCTTTCCGTCCCCTATGTTTTTAAGGACTGGAAACGCGTATTGATATTAGTGTCTATGTTTACCTTTGGGCACACACTATCGCTAGTATTGGCGGCTTATGGTGTTGTTAGTGTTAACGGAGAATTAGTTGAATTTTTAATCCCACTTACCATTTTTATTGTAGCACTTTATAATGTGTTTACTACAGGAAAGAAAAGCACAGAACAAAAGGCAGGAATATTATTTATATCAGCCTTGTTTTTTGGGCTAATTCATGGGCTAGGTTTTGCTAGAGAATTCAAAATGTTTATTGGTAAGTCCGAAAGCAAATTGATGCCACTTTTTGAGTTTGCTCTGGGGATAGAAATTGCTCAAGTTTTAATTGTATTTGTAGTATTATTTCTTGGGTTCTTTGGTCAGACCATATTTAGGTTTTCCAGACGAGATTGGGTTATGGTAGTATCTGCGATAGTTGTTGGATTAACAATTCCAATGCTTATACAAAGTGAGTTATTCTCTTAATTTGTGATAATCTTATAAAAGTTTGGTAAAACTTTAACGCTCAACGATATATTTGGCGACGTAAAATGAAAGGATAATCGTTACTTTTGGCTCTAAAAGTGAAATTTTTCATAAATCGCCCTATGGTTGTTGTATTTAAAATACGAACCCATTATATTCGTTATTATTGCTTATAAATTTATGTATTAATGCCAGAAGAAAAACAACTTAAATACGACAAAGCTTATCTAAGAATTGCAGACGAATGGGGAAAATTATCATTTTGTGAAAGAAAGCAAGTTGGAGCAATAATTGTAAAAGATAGAATGATAATCTCTGATGGGTATAATGGTACACCTACAGGATTCGAAAATTTCTGTGAAGATGAAGAGGGCTATACCAAATGGTATGTTTTACATGCTGAAGCTAATGCCATATTAAAAGTAGCATCTTCAACACAGTCTTGCAGAGGAGCTACACTGTATATTACCTTATCTCCATGTAAGGAATGTAGTAAATTAATTCACCAAGCAGGTATAGTAAGAGTGGTATATAATAAAGGATATAGAGATGATTCTGGACTTCGTTTTTTAACAAAAGCTGGAATTGACGTAAAACATATAAGAGAATTAAATTAATGCAGATTCAAAAAAAATACTTACCAATTATTATAGGTGTTGCAATTGCTACAGGTATATTTATTGGTGGGAAATTGAGCTTTTCAGATAAATCTGACAGGCTGTTTACGTCTAATTCAAAAAAGGATAAGCTCAATAGATTAATAGATTACATTGATTATGAATATGTTGACGATATTAATACAGATAGTATTGTAGATGTAACTGTTAATAGTATTCTTGAAAATTTAGATCCGCATTCTACCTATATTCCCAAAAAAGACCTTCAAAAAGTCACAGAAAATATGAAGGGTGATTTTGTTGGTATTGGTGTTAGTTTTTACACATATAGAGACACTGTAACTGTTATTAGGTCATTAGAAGGTGGGCCAAGTTTAAAAGCAGGGATTAAAGGTGGTGATAGAATTATAGTTGCTGATGGTGAAGATATTTACGGGCCAAATTGGAGTAATGATTCTGTTATTAGTAGGCTAAAGGGAGAGAAGAATACAAAAGTTAAACTAAAAGTATTTCGTCGAGGAGAGCCTAAACTTTTGAATTTCAAAGTAAAGCGTAGTGAAGTGCCTATAAAAAGTGTAGATGCGGCTTATATGCTCGATGATAATTTAGGATATATAAAAGTTAATCGTTTTGCAGAATCGACCTATAAAGAATTTAAAAAGGGCTTATCACAACTTGAAGATAAGGGCGCAACAAAACTAGTTTTAGATTTACGTGACAACCCAGGAGGATTTTTAGGTATAGCAGAGCAAATTGCTGATGAGTTTTTAGAAGACGATAAGCTTATTTTATTTACCAAAAACAAAAATGGTAAAATTGAGAAAAGCTTTGCTACAAGCAAAGGCAGTTTTGAAACAGGTGATGTATTTGTGTTAATTAATGAAAATTCAGCATCTGCTAGTGAAATTATTGCAGGGGCATTGCAAGATAATGACAAAGGCACAATTGTAGGGCGTCGTTCTTACGGTAAGGGTTTAGTGCAGCGCGAAATGGCACTTGGTGATGGTAGCGCTGTTCGACTTACAGTTTCCAGATATTATACGCCAACCGGACGATCAATACAACGGTCTTATGAAAACGGCAATAAAGATTATTACCACGAGTATTATAAGCGTATTGATAACGGTGAACTTTCAGACGCCAATAGTATTCAAGTTGCGGATTCTTTAAAATTTACTACCCCAAAAGGCAAAGTGGTTTATGGCGGTGGTGGGATTATTCCAGATGTATTTGTTGCTTTGGATGAAAAAATGGAAAATGCTACGGTAAGCCGCATTTTAAATAGTGGCATTATGAGTTATTTCGTTTTTGAAGACCTTGATAAAGACAGAAGTCCGTATGAAAACATTTCTCAGGAAGAGTTTATTAAATCTTATGAAGCTGATGATGAGGTTGTATCAAGATTTACAGATTATTTAAACAAAAGAATACGTTATAAAATAACCTTTGTTGCCTATCGAGAAGAAGTTAAGCTATATATAAAAGCAACTTTAGCTGAACAATTATATGGAAGTGAAGCGTATGCTCAAGTTGTAAATAGTAATGATGTAATGATTGAAGAAGTTAAAAAACTTATTGAAGAAGGGAGTTAGAGCACGACCTTATCATGCACTTTTGTGTGATTACCATCATTCCACAAGGTTAAAATATCTGTAGCCACATGAGCCCCGCTTCCAGAAGCAATTGCAAACTGACTGCGCCAACCAGCCAAAGTGCCAGCAACATATAAGTTAGTATCTACCAAATGGTTATCGTTTTTAATCCAAATCCTATTTTTTTCTGCAACAGTTCTTGGATGAGGTTCAATATAATTTTCTAAGCCTTTTATGTTTAACAAATTGGTGTAACCAACAGCGATTACTACAATTTTTACATCATAATTGTTTTGATTGGTTGACACCTTATAACCATTAAATTGCTCAGAAATGCTGACAACTTTTTCATTTTCAATTTGTTGAATTTGGGGATATAAATCTGCAAGCTGCTGTTTGCTACTTTCTAAAATTGAAGCACCTGTGGTTCCGGGAGTAATTCCAAGAACATTATTAAACAGTGCGTTTTGAAGATGAGATGTTTTTTGATGCGCAATTATGGCTATTTTTTTATTGGCAACATAAGGTCTATTCTTAGCTGAGCCTAGAACCAATGCGCAAGACATTCCTGCTGCACCGCCACCAATAATTAAAACATCTAGCACTATGATTTCTTTTTAAGTGTTTTTTCAATTTTTTTTGAAACCCTCAAAATAGCAAGTAAGAGGATGGTACATAAGCCAGCAACTACCGTAATTACAGCAACGATGCTGTCTGCATGAAAAGGATTGCTGTAATTTATTTCTGTGAGGTTATAAATAACTAAGATAATAGCTAAAACGCTGAGTGTATAAGTAAATATCTTCATAATTATATAAGAGCTTTAATGTTAGTAGCAAATAATTTTACGGCAATAGCAAGTAAGATTACACCAAATACTTTTCTAATAATGCTTATCCCATTTTTACCTATAAAACGTTCAATTCTTGCTGAGGTCTTTAATACTAAATAAATAAGAATAACATTTAGAATAACGGCAACTATAATATTTTCTATTCTGAATTCAGCTCTTAAAGATAACAAAGTGGTTAAACTACCAGGCCCAGCTATTAACGGAAATGCCAAAGGGAAAATTGAAGCCGTCATAGCGCTGTTCTCTTCTTCTTTATATAGTGTAATACCGAGAATCATTTCTAAAGCAATGAAAAATAAAATAAAGGCACCTGCAATAGCAAATGAGTTTACGTCAATACCGATTAAGCTCAAAATACTTTGCCCTAAAAACAAAAACAAAATCATAATGATACCTGCAATAATTGAAGCTTTTTCACTTTGAATGTGTCCAACTTTTTTGCGTAAATCTATGATAATAGGGATGTTCCCTATAATATCTATTACAGCAAACAATACCATAAATGCCGTAAATATTTCTTTAAAATTTAATTCCATTTGTTAGTGTCTAAAATTTTAATTTGCGCAAAGTTCGGTATTTAAAATGTAATCTATAATAAATCAAAGAGAAAGTTTAAGCATGTTTTATCTAGACTTTAAGCAATAAATAGGGTTATATTTGCATCATCAATTCATTATATAGGACGTTAGACAGATGTTTCAATTAGGCAAAACTATAGTTTCAGAAGATATAATTAAAAAGGATTTTGTATGCAATTTAAGTGCATGTAAGGGAGCCTGTTGTGTTGATGGAGATGCAGGAGCGCCTCTAGATAAAGAAGAATCTAAAATTTTAGAAGATATTTATCCTAAAGTGAAACCTTTTTTAAGACAAGAAGGGATTGATGTTATTGAGAAACAAGGTGCGTTTATTACCACTGATGATGGTGAATTAGAGACCCCTTTAATTAATGGAGCCGATTGCGCTTATGTTATATTTGACGAACATAAAACTGCGCTTTGCGCCATAGAAGAAGCTTATAACCAAGGGGAAATTTCTTGGAAAAAACCTGTGTCTTGTCATTTATACCCAATTCGGGTAAAAGATTATAGCGAATTTTCGGCTGTGAATTATCATCATTGGCATATTTGCGATGACGCTTGTTCATTGGGAAAGGAATTACAAGTCCCAGTCTATAAGTTTGTAAAAGAATCACTTATTAGAAAATTTGGAGAAGATTGGTACATGGAGTTAGAAAAAATTGCTCAAGATATGAGTTAGAATTATTTTGAAATTCTTAAGTTAAAAGGTGTACTTAAAAGCATAAGACGTAATAAAATATTTGGAGGAGAAGTGTTTTTTTTCTTACCTTTAGTCAAATTGATACTGTTTTTATAATGTTGTTTTAAGTTACCTTTATAAAAACAGTATGATATTGAAAGTAAAAGTGATTGTGGAGATTCACTTTTTGATTAAATGCTATTAATCAACAACAAAAAAGCTGGAAGAAATTCTGGCTTTTTTTATTTTAAAAAATAATTTCATTTAAGCTGTATATTCTGCATGTATAGTGCTTTGAAAACTACT
>Ga0316205_10004201_pt1 | contig 12786 bp, 11 predicted proteins | sample 3monthpyrite_MG_FD_204941 | JGI IMG/M metagenome (GOLD analysis project Ga0316205, IMG submission 204941) | Microbial mat bacterial communities from mineral coupon in-situ incubated in ocean water Damariscotta River, Maine, United States -... | ecosystem: Environmental > Aquatic > Marine >... | reverse complement strand
GGTAATTCTGCTCATGTGCATGCATAAGTTTACTGCGCACCTCTTGCAATTGCTGCCGGGCCTCGTCTGTATTCAGCGGGTCAGCATACCATTTCGACAAAAGGCTTTCTGTCACTTAACGATATCATCAATAGAATTATGTATCGGAAAAACTTTATCGAGGCGGGCCAATTGCAACACTTGCATGGCGGCATCACTGACGCCTACTAATCCGAATTTCAGATTAACATTTTTAGAGAGCTGATAGCCTTCTACCAGGCTGGCTACACCGGAAGAATCGATGTATTCAACGGCTGACAAATCAACCAGTAAATCATAGCCTTCCTTAAGCAATGCCAATATCTGTTTTCTGGCTTGTGGAGAGTAGTGCAAGTCTACTTCGCCATTGAGCTCCAGCACTTTATAGCCCGCGTTATCTGATGTATTGTATTGCATTATTATTGGTCTCCTTGCTTGTTTAAACAGGATGCATCCAGTTTTTTTCGCATGATGAGGATATTCCCCGCATTTTCACATTCATCCAGAAATTTTACATCATCCATGATTTCGTTAATAAAGTGAACGCCCAGCCCCCCGGGGCGTATGTCGTTAAGGTCTCTGGACTTAACACAACTACGATCTATCGCACAGGCAAAATCAGTGAGCTTGAATTGCAACTCATTGTCTTTATGCATTATTTCTATCCAGATGTTACCCGAACTATCAAAGTTGTAGGCATGTTGAATGATATTCATCGCGGCTTCATTGACGGCCAGTATCAAACGATCGACACAGGCTTTTTTACAGTTTTTACCGATGAGCACCTGCCTGACCTGCTGCCGCATTAGCTGCAACTCGGCTGGTTCTGCAGTGAATTCATATTTTAATAAATGTTCCACTACCTGCCCGCTATGTTCGACCACCATGACGGTTATATCGTCGCGTTGTCTGGTTTCTGTATGCCTGAATATATCTACTATAGCATTCAGTTGCTCACGAGGTGTGTTGCCTAATTGTTGTTTAATGACTTTAACCAGACCGTGCATGCCCAGCTCATTGCCGTCGGCTGCGTAGCCTTCAGTAACACCATCCGAATACATCAATAAATGCCCTTTACCGAGATTGAATTCCACTACTGGAAATGCTGAATCCGGCACGATCCCCAATGGTGCAGTAACGGCATCTATTTTTTTTATCTTTCCATCTTCCTGTAGAAATAACACCGGTGGATTACCCGCGTTGACAATTTGCACCTGACCACTCCGGGGATTATATTTACCGGCCACCATGGTCACAAACATGCCACGCACCGTGGTTTCACATATTTCTGCATTAATTTGTTCCATCAACCGACTCAAATCATGTTCACGTTTGCCCAGGCAATGAAACAGGCTGCTGGTTTTTGCCATCAGTAATGATGCTGTTACACCCTTGCCAGACACATCACCCAGGTTAAAGTAGATGCTGCCATCTTCAAGCATGAAGTAGTCAAAAAAATCACCGGAGAGTTCCTGCGCAGGAATATTAACGCCATAAACAGGAAAACAGGCCTGCTTTTCATCCGGTAACAGGCTGCGTTGAATTTCAGCGGCCATTTCCAGCTCCAGTGCTAACGCTTTGGCGAGCTGATCTCTTTCCTGCAATGCCTTTTCCAGCTGCCATGTCAATTCCTGGTAACTGGTATTTTCTTCCGCCAGGCGTACATTGGCTTCGCGCAGCACCTGCTCAAAATCCGATTGCTCGTGCAGATGCAAACCCAGGGCATTGGCGGCATCCTCTACCTGTGCGGGTAGCTGGTTCAGCAACTCCAGTCCTTGTTGCTCCGACATATTAAATAAAGATTCCAGTTTGCTATACACCACCCGCAAGATCGCAGTTTTACCGGAAGCACTGAAAAGTGCGGCCAGCCAGTCAGCACAATGCATGACATGACATAATGTTAAGGTAACTGGATTTTCAACTGCTGCTAACTGTTGACAATGATGATGGGCACCAATGGCTTCACTGAAGTTCTCCGGCAAGGACCATTTTTTTGCCAGCATCAAAGATACCTGGTCATGCGTGGTATCAAATATTTTTTCTTCCAGTTGATAACGTTTGTCCGGATCAGACTGGATGAATTCGAGCCAGTCAGCTTTGCGCTCACGCAACACATGAAACATCACCAACAGGCCAAAGTCCTGCAACAGGCACGCGGTAAAACATTCATCAGCATCGAACCCTGCTTGCTCAGCAATCAGTTTGCCGGCAGCGGCACGACGCAAGGTATCTTCCCAAAATCCGGTGACATCAAAGCCGGGCAGGTTTTTTGGATCGATGGCGTCACGTACTGATATACAAAGCACCATATTTCTGAGTGCCTTGTGTCCAAGAATATTAATAGCACGAATGATGTTACTGACTTCACCCCCCATACCAAAATAAGGTGAGTTAACTATGCGCAGCAATTCAGCTGACAGTACCGGGTCTGTTGCAGCCAGCTTGGCCAGTTCCTGATTATTGATTTCCGGATTCGCGCAAGCGCGCAGTATCTGGATAGCTGCTTGCGGTGGTGCGGGCAAATCGGATGGTTTTATCGAATCCAGGGCATCGGTCATACCTTGTCCAGTACGCAACTTATAGGTGAGTAAACCTTTGCATGAATTAATTTATGTTTCAACACCCGCATTATTCTGACAATGCGCCGCCGCAGCTGGAACCTTGTCCGGCGATACAGGCATAGCAATGATCGGCCACGGCAATGTCATTTCCTGTTAATTGCTCTGCATGCAGATCATTGATGTGTACTCTGGGCTTATCCTTCAACAACAAGGGCAATTCAAGCATCTGGTTAAAGTCGCAATCATAGACATAACCTTGCCAGTCAATGCTGATGAGGTTTCTACACATGACGGAGGCAAGATTGTCGCGGCTACTGTTTTGCTTGAGCAGGTCCATGTAGTCACTAAATTGCCCTTTTGATATCAAGGTACTGCCAAATCGCTTGATCGGCATGTTAGTGATAGTAAAAAGATGATTAAAATCAATATTATAGTTGTCTTTTAATAGTTTTCTATAGTCGCTTTCCAGGCTGCACTGTGGTGGCGGCAAGGTCGGGCCTTGCGGATTATAGACCAGGTTAAGCACAAGATTACTATCCGCTTGCCCATAACCGAGCTCGTTGAGCTGTTGCAATGCACTTATACTGGAACCAAACACGCCTTTGCCGCGCTGGGCATCCACATTCTCTTGCAGATAACAGGGTAGTGAAGCGCTTATTTCTACCTGATTCCCGGCAAGAAAAGCGGCCAGATGTTCCTGCCCCGGTTCATTCAGCACAGTAAGGTTGCAGCGGTCGATAACCGTGCAACCCAGGGCCCGCGCCTGCTCTACCAGGTACCTGAAATGCGGATTCAATTCCGGTGCACCACCTGTCAGATCCAGTGTGGAAATCTTTGATTTTCCAACAAATTCAATAATTTGGTCGATTGTTTCGCGAAGCATGATCTCTTTGCGGTTTGGACCTGCATTCACATGACAATGCAGGCACTGCTGATTGCAAAGATAGCCGAGATTAACCTGCAATGTACCCAGCTCAGTGCGTTTGATGGCGGGAAAATCAGTCTCTTGCAATAGTGGCAAGGTGGCATGCATGCATTAACTCCTTGTTGGCTTGATCATGAGAGCAAGGCCTTTGTTCTGTTTGTCTGACTTTATACCCTATTATATGAGTACTGTGGAGCAATAAAGGTTCAAACCGCGATTTAAACGGTGATAAACTGTACGCATAATCAATTCAGGAGAATAGTATGTCATTGGACACCAGCCGGGGTCGTTTCCCTTCGGTACGTATGCGGCGCATGCGCCGTGACGGGTTTTCACGCCGATTGATGCAGGAAAACCGCCTGAGTGCGGATGATTTGATTTACCCGATGTTTATTATAGAAGGCAAGGCCCAGCGTCAGCCGGTGGCTTCCATGCCGGGCATTGAACGTGTCAGCATTGACGAATTATTGAAGGAAGCAGCAGAGCTACTGGCACTCGGCATTCCTGCCGTAGCCCTGTTCCCGGTCACCGAACAGGACAAAAAGAGTGATGATGCGCGTGAAGCCTATAATCCTGATGGCCTGGCACAGCGCGCCGTCAGGGCATTGAAAGAAAGCTTCCCGCAATTGGGTGTGATTACTGATGTGGCCCTCGACCCGTTCACATCCCATGGTCAGGACGGGCTCATCGACAGCAGTGGCTATGTCATGAATGACGAAACCGTGGAAGTGCTGGTTAAACAGGCGCTATCGCATGCCGAGGCAGGCGCCGATGTGGTGGCGCCCTCCGACATGATGGATGGTCGCATTGGTGCCATTCGCAGCGCGCTGGAGGAAGCGGGTTATATTCACACACGGATTCTGGCCTATTCTGCCAAATATGCCTCCAGTTATTATGGCCCGTTCCGCGATGCGGTGGGCTCTGCCGCCAATCTCGCCGGTGGCAACAAGTACAGCTACCAGATGGATCCGGCCAATTCCGATGAAGCCTTGTGGGAAGTCTCACTGGATCTTGAAGAAGGTGCTGACATGATCATGGTCAAGCCCGGCATGCCTTATCTGGATATTGTTCGTCGGGTGAAAGAGCAATTTGCTGCACCCACCTTTGTTTATCAGGTCAGCGGTGAATATGCGATGCATATGGCTGCCATTGAGAATGGCTGGTTGGATGAAAAGGCCGTGGTGATGGAATCCCTGTTATGCATCAAACGCGCCGGTGCGGATGGCATTCTGAGCTATTTCGCCAAACGTGCGGCTGAATGGATCAAGCAAGATGCAGATTAATATTGAACATAATCCCTCACCTGCCAAGCTAGAAGTCATGCATGTTGACAGCTGGCCGATCTGGGAAAAAGAAGTATCTGAATTCCCGTGGACCTATGAGCAGCCGGAAACATGCTATATCCTTGCAGGCGAAGTGCTGGTCACTCCACAGGGTGGCGAGCCGGTACTGATCAAGGAAAGCGATCTGGTTAACTTCCCCAAGGGCATGAGCTGTACCTGGAACATCATCCGGCCGATACGCAAGCATTACCTGCTTGCTTGAAATATAGGTAAAAAATCGTTTTTTTGTCATAAAACAGTCATCAGCAGCTGTTGAAATGTTCTGGTATCTATCAACCGGAGCATTAATATGAGTCACACGCACAATGAATGGTGGAGATGGCAGCTGAATCGCAAGATTGCCGAGTTTTTGTCGAAACCCACGCCACAACAGGAAGCGACACTCGGTTTTCTACTTACCAGCTACCGAGCACTGCACGAGCAAGAAAACATCAAACTCTATCAAGAAAACGACATGCCTTAATGGCATGCCTGCCTTCAACGGCAGCCTGTAATACCCCATCTTCTGATTTATTCCTATCAAATCAAGCCTGCCAACAGGTATGCCTGCCTTTGTAATCAACTGTAAAAGATACGCTAACATTCTGTGTAATCTAATGATTATGGGGAACAAGCGTATTATAATGATACTTATCATTCTAATGGAGTTGAGCAATGGCTATATTGTCCTGGTTAAAATCAAAACAGCGTTTCACCAGAAAAAGTGCCATCGACGAATTTCAGGAATTTGCCAAAGCAGAAGAAAAACGGCTGCGCAGTTCAGGTAAGGAGTTTGATAAAGACATTTACCAGCAAGCCGTCAAGCTCGTCATGCACAAGCTGGATCCAGCTAACAAGGATTACAAGTCATGATCATTCAATCCATCGAAGCCAGCAATGTCCTTAAATATGCCAAACTGGAATTAAGTCATCTACCTGAAAAAGGCAAGATCGCCATTAGTGGCGCCAATGAGTCCGGTAAGACGGCAATTGTCGAAACCATTTCATTTGCGTTATTCGGACAGACATTTTCCAATAATATTGAGCACATCACGCGCACTATCCGCTGGGGTGAATCCAGTTGCTCGGTTGAAATGGTATTTACTGCAAGTGGCAATAACAGCTACACCATATCCCGCTCCGTTGACAAACAGGGTACACATTCGGCTGAATTATACCTGACAGGCGAAGACACGCCGTTCGCTACCGGTCCACAGGCTGTCCAGGATGAAATCATCAAGGTGTGTGGCTTTGATTTCGAACAATACCTGGACTCACTGTATCTTGCACAAATGGAAATTACTTCATCCGCATCACAGGCGGAAACCATCAAAGCCATTTCCGGAGCGATGCCGATAGAATCCATCAAGGAAGACCTGCAACAGGAAATCAAACAGGAACAGGAATATATTAACGCTATTGAACATGAACAGGGACGGATCCGTAGCCAGATAGCGTCGCTGGACCTTCAGCAGCAACGCTTGTCCGACATTGAAACAGAAAAACAACAATGTCATGAACAAATCAGCGTCTACACAGAAGAAACCAACAGTATACAAAACACGTCACGCCACATTCGTGAAGCCGGCACCAGCATACAGGAAGCCGGACATGCCTTGACTTCAGCGGGTCAGGCGCTCTCGGTAAACCAGTGGCAACAACACCTGGCGGCTATATCAGACTCTGTAGAAAGCATGCGTGAGTCTGTTGATACTCTGGATATGGAATCCGAATTACGCTCAGGCGGCGAGCTGAAAAAATACACCGACAAACTACGATCACGTCTTGGCAATTTTGATGCGCTAGAACAAAATGCCATTGACTGCCGCTCAGAACTGGCAACACTGCTGGGTGAACGTGGCAGTATTAAGGAACCTGGTGTCGTCGCGCTTCCCAGGCAACAAGCCAGACTTAAGCGAAGCCTGATCTTGCAGCACTCATACAGCGCGATCATGAAAATATGTGTGCTTGCACTTATACTGATAACTATTGTATTGGGTGCTTCCTGGGGACTGCTCACACAATTCCCTGAAAGCGATGCATCCAGCACGCTATTGAACTGGTTCAGTCAATCGACATCATGGCTCGATCCGGCATACCTGCCATCACTGCAACAGGCGGTCATATCATCACTGGTCATAACACTACTGGTGTTTTTCCTGTCAACACGAGTGAGTAACCGCACCCGTCAGGGAAGCAAACAACTGACAGAAGTCAGCGAGCAATTAAAAACTGTTCGTAGCCAGGCTGAATTGATTGACCAGATCAATGAAAAACCCATCCCTGAAGTCATGCAAGGTCTGGCAGCAATCAAGCATAAATCATTAAAAGCAGCCGTTGAGAGCTTTTCTGATAACGACGGCAGCACGTTTATCTCAGAGCAGGTATTTGCTGATCACCAGCAACAAATGAATACCTTACTGGATGAGAATGCCAACCAGACCGCCGCACTGCGTGAATCCATCGCCACACGTATTGCCAATCTGGACAAGCTCAGTGACGAACAAAATGAAAAGCTGGGTAAACTTAATCATGAAGTGGAAGGTATACAAACAAGGCAAAAAGAAGCCGATGACCTGCAATTAATCATCGACAACATGCAACCTGCACTGGGAGATCACCAGCAACGGGTGCAGATACGTGAAACTGCATTAAAGCTGGCCACTGGCACCTGTCATAATATTTACACACATTTCAACCAGGTGCTGAGCAAATACACAGCCATTGTCATGCCTAAGCTGACTGAAGGCCGTTATAAACAGATCCAGATCAATGAAAATCTGCAAGTGCGTGTATTTGCTACCGAGAAAAATGACTTCGCTGATATGGATGAACTATCCAGTGGTACCCAGCGTCAAATCATGCTGGCGCTAAGACTGGCCATTTCGAAAGCACTGGTTGAAGCCGGTCAACTCGGCAAACAGTTTCTCATCCTGGATGAGCCATTTGCATTCTTTGATCGTGAACGCATCCGTAATACCATTCAGTCACTGACCGATCTGGATAAAAACATTAGCCAGTTCTGGGTACTGACACAGGAATTTGAAACGCCGGATAAATTTGAATTAAATATAGATTGCTCTCGTGATCTCGACGAACTGGTAGTGACTGGATAATTTAAATTCACCGCTGTGATGGGCGCCTGCTTTATTCACCAAATAAATCAGGCGTCACACTCGCGCTAACATTTTTTTTATCATCGCGAGGAGCGCCTTTTACGACGCGGCGATCTCTTTGCCTGTTATGTCCAGCATGTTCATTAAACAACTAAAAACCACCCGTAGTTTCACATAACAAAAATATTCCCCATTTCTGATCATATCGATTATTATAATATTTACTTCATGGATAATTCGCGCCTGATAGCAGGTTAAAACATTAGCTGCGCGAATAGCAGGTTAATGATGACTGATAACAATAAACCCAGAGACAAACTGGGACTGGCATTGGCAGGCGGCGGATTCCGCGCCTCGCTGTTTCATATTGGTGTCCTACGCCGCATGGCGGAGCTTGATCTACTACGCTACGTCGAAACACTATCCACTGTATCCGGCGGCTCAATTGTCGGCGCATTGTATATTTTGTTGCTCAAACGCGAGCTTGACCAGAAGGCCAGACTGGATCAAGCAGATTATGTGCGCATTATCAATGACCTTGAAGTGCGCATGTGCAAAGCCATCAAAAAGAATTTACGTGTTCGTCTGTTCATGAATCCATTCGGCATCTTGCGAGTATTACTTAGCGAATACAGTCTCGGCTTACGCATGTCGCGATTGTATGAACGCTGCGTATTCAAGGAGACCGTCAAGGAACTGGAACAGTCGATTGCCACGGTCGGCTGGATCGGCAAACCCTGGGTGCCCTACTGGTTCAGGCAGTGGTGGGGGCCTGGACGAATATGTTTGAGCGATATTAAAATACAACCCGGGCAAGTGCCTATCAAGGATGGCATTGAAACCTATAACCGCCAGCAAGTCAGTGAACACGGGTCCGTCGTCACTCAATTGATTATCAATGCGACTTCTCTGAATTCAGGCGCAAGATTCTGGTTTTCCGCAACCGAAGTCGGTGACTGGGATCATGGCAATATTCGCAAGGATGAAATTAATGACATTCTGAAAAGAAAAGCCCTCCTGTCATTACTGCGTAAATCAAAAACCATCATTCGGGACATTGAACTGCAGGAGCATAAACAGCAGCTCTATTACATACTTGTCGAATGGTGGCTAAATGCCGGGCATGATACGCCACCAGAATATTTCGAATCACTATTTGATGATGAAATGAGCCCTGTCATCCAGGCGATGTGTAAAGCTGACCTTGGTAAACTGCGAATCGCTAAAATTTCTGCCTGGTATTATCGCAAAGGCGCGTTATTTACACCGCCCATCACAGGCGGGGCAGATAGCAGGCAACATCTCGCCAATGTAATCACCGTGCTCAGTGAAATCGGACATATACGTCGTGAAAAAATTAAACACTGGATGGAAATTGATACAACACGTACACACTTGCTGCTGGATTTTATTTATGAACTGTTTATTTTAAGGCTGGCTGAAAACACCTCTGTCAACATACAGCACGACTGGGACAACCTCACTCTCGGCCAGGCAGTCGGTGCATCGGCTAATTTTCCGCCCGTGTTCCCGCCTTTTCAAATGACCGGTATCTATGATGATATTGCGGTTAGCAGGCTGGGGCTCACAGATGGCGGCGTGTTCGACAACATTGGCATCACCGGCCTGATCGATGAACATTGCAATCAAATTATCGTCAGCGATACCGGTAGCTTGCTTGATCCAGTACAACGTTCATCATCCGGTCGCATCGGCATGAGCGCACGTATTCTCAATATATTATCCAGCCGTGAAGACAGCCAGACAAAATACAGCTTACTTGAGCGCTATACAGTGTCATCCGGCCTTGGCCGTGAATCTGCTTTCATACATGAGCTGGCAAATAAAATATCACCAGCCAGTGACGGACAGGATGATTGCCGTATCCATATTGAGCGCATAGCGCAGCGCCTGGCAGATTTTCATAGTATCCGTGAACTGCATGGACTGGCCATGTTTACTATTGACTCCAATGAAGTCCTGGAAGATGAAGCATTACCCATCTCTACCAGCGACCTACAAAAGGTACGCACCGATCTCGATGCTTTTGGTGATATCGAAATGTATGCGTTAATGAATCAAGGTTACAGAAATGCTGACTATTATATAAAACGCTATATGAATCCTGTACTGGATACCCAGGGGCGCTTTGAAGACCCCAAGGATCGTTTTCGCTATCGCCAGCACCCCTATCCTTACCATTCGATTGCCGACAATGAAACTGATACCAGATCACCCTGGTATAACGACTTACTGGAAAACAAGGCATTGGCACAAGCTACTGTTAAAATAGCCAACTATCGTTTTTTTCGTGCCTTACGTATGAAACTCATACTACCGTGGTTCAGCACGCTGGCGATTATTACCTCGCTGCTGTGGGTCTTTCGAGACGTCCGTTTTTCAGTACATTCAGTGCTGCATAAGCTGTCCGGTTTTTCGATACAGGACAGCGCATCCATTCTTTCATTCATACCTGAAAACTGGGCCGAGCTCCCAATAGGTCTGCTGCCACTGACAGGCGTTATTATTTCCACAGTACTAGGGCTGTGGTTAATACAAAAATACTGGTTTAACCTGGTCGATTTCCTGAAGCAGCGTGCATACATACGTAGCTCACGCATGCTGGCAAAGCTGGGCCGCTGGCCACAGAGTTATAAAGGCAATTTACTCTGGCTTGTTTGGCTACCGCTACCCATTATCGCGGCATTAACTATTACAGCATTTGCCGGCTTTAGCCATATTTTCTACCGCCTGCCATTATTACGAAAAACACGTATTGGCAAACAGGATAGATAGTAGCAACAGGCCTATTTGACGATACTGGCCTGCTGAACTGAAGCGCGCACCTGACTGGCATAAGCGCGGCTCACCGATATATTCAAATTCACCAGCTCCTTTTCTCCAGGATTAATGCGGCCTTGCAATGATTGACTGGTTTGCCGCATTCGACCTGAACTATCAGGGTATTGAATCAGTAATACCAATCGGTTCACCGATAAACTGGTGGTATTATTTAATTCAGCCACCAACCTGCCATTTTGATCCAGCCCCGTGCGTATCTTTATATACTTGGAAGGATTATCAGCCAAATCCAGTTTCGCCAATGACGAATAGGCGGCCTTACCTGCGTCACTGCTATTATCTGCCGCCAGTGCATAGTACTGCTTGGCCTGACTATACTGGCGTTCATTTTTGGCGATATCACCCAGGGCATTATAGGCATTGGCAGTGGGTAACAGTTTTACACTTTTCTCCAGGTCTGCTTTTGCGGTTGCATTTTTATTCAGCTGTTGGTTCACCAGGCCACGCTTCAAATAATAATAAAAGAAATTATCATTCAGACTAATGGCTTTATTGTATTGCCTCAATGCCGGCTGGTAACGCTTGTTTTTTTGTTCAATATCACCCAGCAGTGATTGAAAATGCCCTTCTCCCGGTTCGATTTTGATGGCCTGCATAACCAGTGTTTTTGCCTGACTTGTTTGTCCTTTGGTGACTGCTTTTTGTGCTTCATCGTATTTATCATACGCGGCTTTGCTTTTTTTCAATCGCGCCATCATTTGCTGATACCGCTCTCGCCCCATCGTACCACCCTTGGGTAAACGCGCTGCTATCTTGATATTATTTTGTACACGTTCTTCTGATGCCGGGTGACTGGAAAACAAACCACTTAGCCAGTCCTGGCGCTTACTCTCGGAAAGCTTAACAAAAGTTTTCTGTAGCTCGACAGCGCCCTGGGGATCATAACCGGCGCGTGACATGTACTTCATGCCATACTCATCCGATTCCCGCTCTGCATCACGTCCGTATTTCTGATTGACTAATTGTGCTCCTAACGATGAACCCAGCTCGGCAGCATTGGCATAACTCTTTCCTTCAGTGGCAATGGCTGATGCCAGTATCAGGCCCTGTAGCAGCATGCCACGTTGCATACCCTGCGCACCATGTTTAGCTGCAGCGTGAACAATTTCATGGCCAAGCACGGCAGCCAGTTCTGCTTCACTCTCTAGCTCCAGCAACAAGCCGCGATTGATGGCTATCTTGCCACCGGGTAAAGCCCAGGCATTGGGCACAGAGTTATTCAACACTTTGAATTCATAAGGCAGCTTGCGGTCGCTGACAGCAGCCAGTCGTTGCCCGACTTCGTTAACATAGGCGGCCACCTTGGGATCCACTTCATAATCGCCGCCCTGTGACTGACGCATGGGTGCATAGAGTTGCTTACCCTGATTAAGCTCCCATGACTCAGGTACCAGGCTGAACTCCTGTTCGCCGGTCACTGGATTAGTGCTACAAGCTGTGGTCAGAAAGATAACCAGTAGCGCAATAAATCCTGAGCGTTTTATCATGACACCCTCCTTTTTAATATACCTGTCCGAAACATAAAAAACTTGTCACTTCCAAATACAATCATGAAATGAACAATAGCTTTGCACATTGGACAACAGACAGGGATGCCTTTTTTTGACAAACCCTGACTGCCCCGGTTCCACTATGCATATTAATTCAATGGCATTAATCTTTTAATATAAAAGTTACTTTCAGATTCACCCGGTATTCCGCTACCTTACCATCTTCAACCTTGACGGATTGGTCAGCCACCCAGGCACTGGTGATATTGTCGAGGGTTTTACTCGCTCGTTTCACACCCACCTTAACAGCGTCTTCAAAGCTCTTGTTCGACGATGAAATAATTTCAGTGACTCTGGCTATAGACATCAGTGTTTCTCCTTTGTGGTGTTTTTATCAATACAGGAGCCGACAGGGTTCCTGTGACATCACAAGGATAACGCGATAACACGCTAATTTGCAGAGGGACTATTGAATTAACAAAGAAATAACAG
>Ga0316205_10004200_pt1 | contig 12796 bp, 8 predicted proteins | sample 3monthpyrite_MG_FD_204941 | JGI IMG/M metagenome (GOLD analysis project Ga0316205, IMG submission 204941) | Microbial mat bacterial communities from mineral coupon in-situ incubated in ocean water Damariscotta River, Maine, United States -... | ecosystem: Environmental > Aquatic > Marine >... | reverse complement strand
GTGCAAGCCAATACACTGAATTATGCAGCGGTTAATTTTTGGCAGTCGATGGGTGTCAGCCGTATTATTCTTTCTCGCGAATTATCGCTCGATGAAATTGAAGACATACGACAACGCTGCCCGGAAATGGAACTCGAAGTATTTGTACATGGTGCACTCTGTATTGCGTACTCTGGACGCTGCCTGCTATCAGGTTATTTTAATCACCGCGATCCCAACCAGGGCACTTGCACAAACGCCTGCCGCTGGGAATACCACATGAGTACGGCTAAAGAAGACGCAACGGGTGACATTCATAAAATACAAGAACCGGATCAATCACTCATCTCACAATGCGGTGATCTGGAAAGACATCCGCTAGCAAACGAGGTTTACCTGCTTGAAGAAGGTCAACGACGTGGTGAGTCTATGCCAATTATGGAAGACGAGCTCGGCACCTATATCATGAATTCAAAAGACCTGCGTGCCATTGAACACATTAACCGACTCGTTGAAATTGGTATTGATTCGTTAAAGATCGAAGGACGCACAAAATCCCATTATTATGTTGCACGAACCGCACAACTCTATCGCCAAGCCATTGATGACGCAGAAGCCGGCAAACCTTTTAACGAACAATTGCTCGGCGCGCTAGAAGGATTAGCCAATCGCGGATATACCGATGGTTTTTACCAACGTCACCATACACAAGATCATCAGAACTACATGGAAAATGTTTCCAAACACAATGTTCAGCAGTTTGTTGGTGAAATCACATCTTACGATAACGACTCAAAAACAGCGGAAGTGTTAGTAAAAAACAAATTTTCAGTCGGTGACAAACTTGAATTAATTACAAGTAAGGGTAATCACTCTTTCTTGGTCGAGAAGATGGAAGATCTTTATCATCAGCCTATGGAGTCCGCACTGGGAAGTGGGTATCAAGTGCGTATCGCGTTGCCGGAAGAGCCTGGGGAACTGGGGTTGTTGGCGCGGTTTGTTTAGGCGTTTAAACATCCTAACCATTAAATGCAGCACACATCCGCGGACTCTCTATATTAGAGCCACTTGTGCTTGTTTAGAACTAGGAGAAACCCGTAATCAATCTCGGGACGTTATTAATTTAACGCTGAATCACCGACCTCCCATCCTCAACTTCATCACTCGGATGATTGATGACAATGTCATCTTCTTTAAGCCCTTCAAGGATCTGTGCAATTAATCCATTGCGTTGACCAACTCTGATTTCACGTAGTTTGGCATTACCATTTTTCACTACAAACACTGCCCAACCATGATTGTGGCGAAACAAGCTACTGGCCGGCACCTGCAAGACATCATCCTCTTGCCAGAGTATGAATCGTGCTTCAACACGATAGCCATCACCCAGGCGTTGCCATTGCTCTGCTGGTGAGGTGAAGTCGGAGATGATCAATACCCGCTGTTCTTCTACTCCCAGCGCAGAAACCTTGGTGAAGCCGACGGGTTCGATAATACGTACAGTACCTTCTAGTATTTGCTCACCTCCCCAGCGATCAAATAGCACTTTCATGCCGGGTTTGATTTTCACAGCATCAGCGGAAAGGACGTCCACTTCTATTTCCAGTGCAGACGGATCCCCCACCTCGAGCAGTGATTCGCCGGTGCGCACGGGACCTTTGCATTCGCGTTCGACTTTTAGAATCCTGCCAGAGATAGGGGACCGGACCGGCACTCGTTCGGCAGGCTCTCGGTTGTTGTCAGCGGTATATTCAAGCATGGTCTGGGCTGCTTGCAGTTCATACCGGGCCACTTCGACGTTGAAATCAGCCGAGCGTTTTGCGGCGGTAGTTGTCTGCGCCATAGTCGAGGCCTTGTCGAAGGCATCACGCGAAATTAGTCTCTTGTTCATCAGTGTCTGGAGGCGTTTGAATTCATTGCTGGCCAGATGTTCTGCAGCACTAGCGGCGTGAGCCTTTTCTTCAGCAGAGCGCAGGGCAGCTTTGGAGGCAGCAGCCTTAGCTTCGGTCTGAGCACGACTGCGCGGATCTAACACTTGTGATTCCAGCGGTGTAATGTTCAACAATATCTGGCCCTTTTTAACAGGGTCTCCAACATTTAATTGCAAGCGACAGGCAACACCATCTACTTGTGCCGAGATGATATAGCGATCGATGACGCGAGTGTGACCTTCTTCCTCAACGCTGATGATTAAGGGCGCGCGCTTGACAGCAATGGTTTCGACCAATGCCGGTTGTGGCCAGAAACCCCACACCAATAATACAATAATCAGCATTGCTGTGATTGTGATGGCTGGGTGTTTACGTAGCGGGATTTGCATTGATTTACTCCTTGGATTTGAGTACGGCCACCATATCGAGATGAGCCAGGTTACGCCAGATCATAATGGCAGAAATAATGGCTGAGACAATCACCACCAGGGCGGAAAAGGCATAGACATTGATGCCCAGCACCAGCGGAACGCGATATAGGTCGGTATCAAACTGAAATGCCAGATAGGCGCACAGGCCATAGCCGATGAGCATGCCCAATGGGATGGCAACCAGTGTGAGCAGGCCCAGTTCGCCCAGCAAAATATAAGCGACCTCGCCGCGCTCGAAACCCAGTACGCGCAAACTGGCCAATTCACGGTTGCGCTCCGACAGAGCAATACGCATGCTGTTATATACCACGCCAAAGGCGATGCTGCCGCCAAGCAGGGTGGTGATAAAGGTAAAGAACAATATGGTTTCGGCCATAGTCTCGTAAAAGGCCTTGATGGCCGACTTCTGCTCAACCACGCCGGCAATGCGTGGCATGTCCTTGAGCTTGGCATACACCTCACGTTGATAAAGCTCATCTACTTTTAGCATGGCGCCGGATATGACATTGCCTTCTTTTAACAAACGGTTCAACGTCCTGCGTTGCATGTAGGCATTCACTCCTAAATACTCTTTGGCGGTACCAACTACCGGTACTCGCAGCGTGGGTCGATTACTTTCCAATACTTCGATAGTGAGTATGTCACCGACCTGTATATGCAGTAGTTCCGCCAGATAGTCGGTAAGAATGACGCCATCTTGCGGCAGATGGATGACCTTCAGGTCGGTATCAAGCAAACGCATTAGCTCACCATCGGGCTGGACGCCCTGCACCGAGGTGCGATAAGAACGGTGTTCAAACTGTAACTTGGCCGGCACTACACGAAAGCCTTCGGCATGCTCAACACCTCGCAAACTGCTCAGGGAATAAAGAGAACGCTGCGAGGTCGGTTCGGTATAGAAGGCGGTAAGATCTCCGCGCTGGCTCATGCCAAATTGCACATCAACCATGTGATTAATCGCGTCTTCCTGAAAACCACCCGTCATCATGGTACCGCAGGCCATACTGATACCGAGCGTAGTTAACAGTGACTTCAGTGGGCGGCGTTCAATATGACGCAGAATCATGCGCGTCGGTTGGGAAAACCAGTGTTGCAGACCCAGGCGTTCCACCAGGGTCGTGTGATAGATCGCGGGCGGTTCTGGCCGCATGGCTTGTGCCGGTGGCAGTCGGGCAGCATTATGCACGGCGTACAAGGTGCCGAGGATAGCAACCACAATACTGATCAACGCAGCCGAAATAATCACCTCTGGTTTTAGCACATAGGTCATGAACGGCAAGCTATACAACTCCATATAGATGTTGCTCATTCCCTTGCCCATCCAGATACCTGCGCCGACCCCGCCGACAATTCCGAGACCTACGATCATCAGCACCAGCTTGGAGTAATGCAGGCCAACTGCAAAATTACTGTAGCCAAAAGCCTTGAGCGTTGCAATCTGTTCACGCTCAAGGCTTATGAGGCGACTAATGACTACGTTCAATAAAAACGCCGCCACGCCGAAAAAAATAATCGGAAAGACGGTGGCGAGAGTCTGTTGCTGTTTGATTTCTTCGGATAAAAATCGATTGGAGAGTTGGTCTTTACGTGCATAAGCTCCGATGCCACCATATGGTTTTAACAGTTCATCCAGTCGATCGATAACGTCTTGTTCGTTGCTGCCCTTGCTCAGAGTGAGGCTGACATCGTTAAACGCGCCATCCATGTCATAGGCGGTGGCCAGTGGTTTACGCGCCATCCATAATACGCCGTAACGTAGATAATCTGGGAACATGGCACCGGGCGCGATCTGGTAAATATATTCTGGTGACAGGGCATGGCCGACCACGGTGAGCGTTTTGCGTCGCCCGTTAATGGTGGCGCGTAACTTGTCACCCGGTTGCAGGTCATGGGCATTAGCAAACTCTTCACTGAGCACGACTTCATTATCGCGACCCGGTTCAAGCAAACGGCCTTTGCGCATGTAGATCTGATTTAATAACCCGGAGCTATTATCGGGCAAGGACAACAAATGTCCACTGACTGGATCGTTAAAACCGGGCACATCAAGATTCACATAAGCTACCACGCGCGTTTCGACTTTATCGACACCAGGGATCGCCTCAATGCGTTTCACCAATGAGAGTGGCGCGCGCTTGAGCGAGGTAAACACCTGGGCGAAGTGATTATTGCGGTAATAACTCTCACGGGTTTCATATAACGAGTCGAGCGTACTGAGCGACATGATGAAGATAGCCACGCCACTGACGATGACCATCGCAATCGCCAGTACCTGCATACGCATAGCCCACAGTTCACGCCAGAGCTTTTTGTCGGTGGCCTTCATCACAGTCTATTCACCAACTCAATTCGCGTGGTGCAAGTTGAGTTTCGTTGACTTGTATCTCGCTGATAGATCCGTCGGCCAGATGAATAACCCGATCTGCCATTTTAGCAATACCGGCATTGTGCGTGATCACGGCAGTGGTGGTGCCCAGTTCCTGGTTAACCCGTTGCAGGGCCTCCAACACAACGATGCCGGTCTTAGAATCGAGTGCGCCGGTCGGCTCATCGCATAACAGCACGTCGGGTTTCTTGGCGATGGCACGAGCAATAGCTACACGCTGTTGTTCACCACCGGAAAGCTGTGCCGGAAAGTGATCCATGCGATCACCCAGTCCAACCAGTTGCAGTGCCTCTTCTGTTTGCATGGGGTCTTTAGCAATTTCGGTCACCACAGCAATGTTTTCGCGTGCAGTAAGACTGGGGATTAAATTGTAAAACTGGAACACGAAGCCGACATGATAACGTCGGTATGCTGTGAGCTCACTTTCGGTAGCGCGGGTCAGATCGCGATCACCATAATACACATGACCATCGGTGGGAGTATCCAACCCTCCTAGAATATTTAGAAGAGTGGACTTACCGCTACCCGAAGCGCCCAGCAATACCGTGAATTCGCCTTTATATAAATCCAGATCAACACCGCGCAGGGCATGCACTTGCACCTCACCCATCTGGTAGATTTTAGTTACGTCGTGGACATGAAACACCACGCCTTCATCGAGAGGTCCGTGTGGTTTTTGTTGTGACAATGCTATCCCTTTTTCTTAGATTTAAGTATACAGGTGACAGTAGTTATTTCTGATCGTTTTATTACAATAGAACAAATTAGTAGCCGTTTTCCGCCAATACGTGGCTAGCCTGAACTCGCGATCCAAATTAGTCATTCAATCTACCATCACTAACCGTAGACCTTAAGTAAGAAAGTTTTTATGATGCATATACTATAGGATAACCCATTTATCCACCTTATACAGAATAACGCAAAGTATCAATCTGGTTAAGTTATACAATAATTAAAAGGGACAATGCCCTTTTACTCGTGACCGGCAGAAAGGCGAGGCTCTGTTTTTTTAAGCACGGACACATCTGTTTAGGGCACATACCAGTCATTAACTGAGAGCTGTCTACACTCCCTCAAAAGGCTGAGAATACAAGGTGTCAGATGATGACTTTCAAGTAACCAGAGTATGGCCAAAATGATTAAGCTATATGCTCATGGTCACATCATCTGCACTTCTTCATTAATACCGCTTAAAATTATTGGAAAATAAACTGGGATATGGACTATTAGACGTCGCTACGCACATTTTTCAATGTATCTCGTGAATGCCCTCTTTAAAACATGAGGAAATATAATGGGATAAATACTGTTAGACGTCGCTACGCACATCCCTGTGCTCTCGCGACATAAGCACATCCCTGTGCAAAAAAAAAGGGACCGAACACGGTCCCTTTAACTACCAGGAGGTAAAATATCCAATTTTCAAGAGCTTACAAGACTGATCCCAATTCGTGTATGTCCATACACACCCCACTATCAGCCTTATTCTGGCGTCCGATACTCTTGAATGCTGGCAAGTATTAATTTACACAAGCTACCTTACAAACGACTTACATATTAATAAATGAGGCGAAAAAGTATCATTTTTGAATAGAGTTATAGATATCAACCGTAACTTTAGAAGGCGAGACACCCAAAATATTAGACAAATTCTTCCTGCATCGTTGAAACAACAAAATTGCCTCGCTGTTTTTCCCGCTTTTACTATATGCATTCATCAATGATTGATAACAATCTTCAGCAACCGGGTCCACTTCTAATGCTCGTTCAAAACAAGCAATACTCTTTTCAATCTCTCCCTGTAGTTGCCAGTAATACCCCAAGGCTTCCGTTAATTTAAGAAAACGTAAATGGCACTTTTCCTGCATCGTCATATAGGCTGAAAAACGTTCGCCATCGCCTAAAAAATTTCCTTGATACAAGGAATAAAACTGCTTCGACATTCGCGTAACTTCGTCTTGTTGTTTTACACTAGCCGTTGCTAGTAGATCCTGCAGTGCACCCGCAATACGAAGAAATGCCTGGCAGTCTACCCAGATAAAACGCGAATCCAGCGAGAGACGGCCATCCTCCATTATCAATGCTGATTCGAATAACATTTTGCGAAGACGATGCGTGGTGGTATACAACGATTGACTAGCAGCATCTCCTTCTGCATCTGGCCAAAGAAGTTCCATTAATACGTCTTGGCTAACCTGTCGCCCACCATGTGCAATTAAAACCTTTAATAACTCTAAAGGTTTTTTACTCGATTTTGCTGTTACCGCCATACTATTACCGTCATGTGTTACTGAAAAACGGCCTAACGTATAGACGCAAACTGGCCATACCCAGTTCCCCAAATGTAACGGTGCTTTTGCCGGAATCAATTCATGACTTCGCACAAGGCTTTGAATAAATTCTACTTCCAGGTTCTGCTCTAAAGCCCGCACACAATTATCAGCCAAACTTCTGTCCCACCAGAATCCATGATAAACCCGACCGATATCTTGTTCACATTGCACGGCCTCTTTAAGAAAGTTAACTGCACGTTCCATTTCATGGCATGAAAAAGCAGCCTCACTCGCCACAAGACGATTTAGATAACTGAGGCTTCTACTGTTGAGACGCTCTGCCAGATCACTGATACGGCTGAGATGGAATACCACTTCAGTCAATTTATCCTGACGAATCAGTATGAGTGACAACATCAATCGCGCCATGGTTTCTGTATATAATGAGCCTGATTTATGCGCTACATCTAATGCTATTTCAGCGGACTCATAAGCAACACCCAGATCACCTCGTATCAGTGCAAGGCCAGTCGCTAAATAATGATAATGCACAACATCGATCAGACGACTACGATCAAGACTGTCGCCCATTTGCTTCAAATACTTTTCTGCCTGATCACATTTATTTAATGCACAGGAAGAATAAATACCACTCGCCAACAAAAACACGTCATGCGTATGCACATCAAATGCATCTGCAACCGCCAACCCTTGTTTCACAGCTTTTATACTTTCGACCGGACTACCTGTCTTCCATAAATAGGTTGCTTCAGTTGAATGCCATAACAATAATGATAAAGGGTCCATTTGCTCAAGCATGACAGATTGTTGCAACACCTTTATTAACACTGTCGCTTTAGGCATTTCACCCGTCCAGACTGTGTAATACAACAATAACTGACTACCTAATCCAAGACGTAAATCATTGTCGGCCGTATTAAAAATAATATCTCTAACTTTACCTTCCCAAATAGACATTTTTTCATTGTCGGGCTGACGATTCATTAACGCACTGAACATGGCAATTGAAACACGAGCGTTTACTGATGGATCGATACTGTCATCCATGTCGTCAAGCAAGCTTTGCATCACTGATATCCAATGATCTAAATCTGTAAAACAAGCTTGATCATGAATATAAGTTTCTATAATGCCCGACCAGGCAGACAGTTGCCCTATACGATCATTCTGTTGAGTAAACTTCTCATATACACGGAAAAAATGATTGCGACTATCGCGCGTGTTAACCGGTTGCAAACTCATGCCCAACCAATATTCCAACCAGGGTTCTTTCTCAAGATGTTCTAACGGAAATAATTGCACCCAATTTCGTAACAAAAGATGCCTTCCATTTTGCATCAACGATTGCCCTTGATTGCTAACCAATACCTTTAACTTTTCCCATTGCTTGGATTGGCAATACAATGTAGCCGCTTCTGCATAAAACTGATTTTCCTGCAACAAATCAGCAGCAGTCGCTTGAATTTTCTTTAATTCTTTTACATTAAAATAAGTCTCTATCTGGCTTAATAGAAACTCTCGAAACAATGGATGGTATTCATAGGCATCGGCCGTCGATGATGACCGGTAGGTAAAATAATTTCTGTGTATCAAATTTTGTAACACTTCAGACGAAGCAGGATTACCAGTAAGTTTCTCCGCTATATCAATCGTAAAAAAAGGCAGTAACCCTGTTTTCAATAGAAATTCTTTTGTCTGTTGTGGTTCCCGCTGAAATATTTCACCCGCAAAATAATCAAACACCAGCTCATGGTTATCACATTGAACAACTTCCTTGGGAATATTAATATCATCAGACCGTTCTAACATCAGAACTAAACCTGCTGCCCAACCTTGAGTACGGTGAAATAAATCCTGTGCGATTTGCTTGCTATCTTTTTTACTTAATTTTTCAAATTTACGCTGACAAATTTGTTCTATTTCAGCTTGATTCAATGCAATGTCTGTATTATCCACTACAGCAATACTGCCATTGGCTCTAAATCGTAAATAATCACTGCCTGGCTCTGCACGACTTAAAACGATAACGTTTATACCAATGGGAATTTCTGCAATAAACTGCTTCAAAACCTGATGCGTCTCGGAATCTTCAGGTAGGTCCTGAAAATTATCTAACACCAAAACACCACCTTCACCGAGTTGCTGAAATAATTCACGCGCGAAATGCCTCGCAAAAGCATCAATTCCTTTTCTGTATTCTGGTGTAAAAACTGGCAGTGAAATTTTTCTATCATTAACCGTCTGCTGTATTGCTTGTTGCAAATAATCAAAAAAAGCTGCCGGGTCATTATCGCCAGCATCTATTTGATACCAGATAGTTTTCAATTTGGCCTGCTGAAGATAACTGGCTGCTAACACCGTTTTACCTGACCCACCTGGAGCTGAAATCCAGATAACAGGATAATCTTGTAAATTTTGAAACTTTATGAATAGCCGTTCACGCAACAAGACATTCGGCATTCTTGGAGGGTTTAATTTAGCAATGCTTGTTTGAATATTTTTTTTTGTAGTCATGACCGCAATTAATTATTGTTAAATGTTACACTTATTCATGCCATTCACTGAGTCTACAACTATATGTTTTCTTATTAAGATAATCCATTGAATACAGCCCCAATCAATCAAACTCCTTTATCACTTTATATCCACATACCCTGGTGCGAGCGTAAATGCCCATACTGTGACTTTAATTCCCATGCTGTGCGTGAGGCAATTCCTGAAAAGAAATACATCCAGGCGTTATTAGCTGACTTTAAACATGATCTTGATTGGGTAAACAATAGAAGTGTTCGCAGTATTTTTATTGGTGGTGGGACACCAAGCTTGTTCAGCCCCGAAAGTTATCAACAACTTTTTGATGGTTTAAAAAAAGAACTCATATTTGCTGACGATATTGAAATTACACTAGAAGCCAATCCTGGTTCGGCTGAGCAACAAAAATTTATTGAGTTTCGTGATACGGGCATTAATCGTTTGTCCATTGGCATTCAGAGTTTCAATAATGAAATGCTTTCCAAACTTGGACGAATCCACAATAAAAACGATGCGGTAAAAGCGGCTGAATCTGCGCATTATGCCGGCTTTGATAATTTCAATTTGGATCTTATGTTTGCTTTGCCTGACCAGAATATCAATATGGCATTAAAAGATCTGGAATATGCCACAGCATTGGAGCCGTCGCATATTTCCTGGTATCAACTTACCATCGAACCCAATACATTATTTCATCAACAACCCCCCATTTTACCGATTGATGACCTGATTGCTGACATGCAAAAAAAGGGGCAGTCTTATCTCGCTGATAACGGCTATCTTCAATATGAGATCTCAGCTTATTCACAAGATAAAACCTGTCGTCATAATATGAATTACTGGCAATTCGGTGATTATTTGGGCATTGGAGCCGGCGCCCATGCAAAACTCAGTAACCCTGAAAAAAACCTGTTTCAAAGAATTCAACGAATCCGACACCCAAAAGAATACATGAGTCTGGCGCACAGCCCTGACGTTATCTCGCAGCAACGTAAGCTCAATTCCTCAGACAGGTTATTAGAATTTATGATGAACGCTCTGAGGCTAAACCAGGGTGTTAGCTACGAAACACTTGAGCAACGTACGCTTATCAATCGACAAGATATCCAGCAATTATTGGAAATTGCACGTGAGAAACAACTTTTACTCGATAATGACCGCATTCAGCCAAGTCCGCGTGGGCTGTTATATTTAAATGATCTACTCGAAATATTCATGTAATTTTATATTTATAACTCCTCATCAATAACGTTAAATAACAAATAACATAACCGCTGTTTAGTGCAATACGCAATTCCTTTAAATAGCATAAATCAACGACTTACCTAAGCAGAGAGCGATTAAATATCTATATATTACAATGGATTACAAAAAAATACTCCTCAATGTGTCAAAATGTGATAAATTACACATAACAAACTGTGATTGGAACTCACAATAAACCTACAGATGATATAAACACGGGTAAATTAAAATGAAGAATTCTGAAAGACTACCGGATTTTAATTTTAACGAATGGTCTGACTTGGCAAAAGCTGACCCTGAAGAATTTGAACGCAGACGGCTACAAGCCATCGAAGAAACCATTCTTGCAATGCCAAAAACTAAACAACAGCGTATCCGTGGCCTTCAATGGCGAATTGACCAGGAGCGCAAGCTTTGTAAATCTCCGATCGCCGCTTGCATCAAGTTATCAAGCATGATGTGGGATACTGTAGTAGGTGAGCATGGCTTACTCCAAAGCGTGAAATGCCTTGAAAACCCTTCAGAAAGCACACTTTTCACATCTAGGAACAACCTTCTTATGTTTCCTGAGCCCTCAGCGTAAAAAATAGCCCTATTTTCCCGATATGAGGCTTGCTGTGTTTGGTGTTTCAGCGTAATATACACGCCCTCTTGTCCCAACAGGCATTCGTAAAATTTTATTTGAGGTCGAGCTATGAAGGCAGACATACATCCAGATTATTCAGACATTGCTGTAACATGCAGCTGTGGCGAAACATTTCAAACACGTTCTACCTTAGGCAAAGATCTACATATTGATGTTTGCTCAAAGTGCCATCCTTTCTATACAGGCACCCAGAAGACTATGGACACAGCTGGCCGGATTGATAAATTCAATCGCAAATACGGAGCTAAATAAAACATTAGCTTTATTGCCTAAATGTTTTAATTTGTTTTATCAGGGCGCTTTTTTAAAGCGCCCTTTTAGTTCCAGGATGGAACCATGATACGCGCGGTCTTACTCTTAGTTTTCAGCATTCAAACTTCTCAGGCTACCTGCCTAGCTATACAACATGACCTCGTCTCTTTTGTAGAAAATACTTATGACGGCGATACTTTCACGCTTAATGATAAAACCCGCGTTCGTTTCATTGGCATTAACACACCAGAACTTGGCAGAAATGGAAAACCAGATCAGGCATACGCAAGACAAGCAACCGATGCGCTGATTCAGCTACTGGCAAAATCATCAAACAAAGTCATTCTACAATATGGTAAAAAGGCTAAAGATCATTACAAACGCCGACTGGCACATGTATTTTTAGCCGATGGCACCAATGTCTCCGAACAATTACTCCTCAAAGGTCTTGCTTATCGTGTTGCTGTACCACCAAACCTATGGGCACAAGATTGTTACTTAAAGGCAGAGAACAAAGCACGTGAATCAAAAATTGGATTATGGTCACGGGCTATCACCCAATCCACTCAATTACCTCTGAACAGCAAGGGCTTCTACTATGTAGAAGGCGAAATATATCGCATTGGCCACAGCAAGAAATCAATCTGGTTAAACCTAAAGGGAAATTTATCTGTTAGAGTCGCACGTAAAGATCTTCATTATTTCAAAGGCATAAGTTTTGAGCAGCTGCAAAATAAACAAATACGTGTCAGAGGATGGCTCCACAACTACAAAAATGAAAATATCTTACGTTTACGCCATTCCTCTATGCTCGAGATCATGAAATAATCAACCCTTGACGAATTCAGGACAACATCATGGCAAAAGACCTAAAACAAGCTGCACTCGACTATCATGCAAAACCAACACCAGGAAAAGTTGCCATCCAGGTTACCAAACCCTGCGAGACTCAGCATGAATTGTCACTTGCTTACACGCCAGGTGTTGCCGAACCTGTCCGGGAAATAGCCAAAGATAAAGAGGCTGCTTACTTATACACATCAAAATCCAACCTCGTTGCTGTCATTACTGATGGCACTGCCGTATTAGGGCTGGGCAAT
>Ga0316205_10004199_pt1 | contig 12798 bp, 10 predicted proteins | sample 3monthpyrite_MG_FD_204941 | JGI IMG/M metagenome (GOLD analysis project Ga0316205, IMG submission 204941) | Microbial mat bacterial communities from mineral coupon in-situ incubated in ocean water Damariscotta River, Maine, United States -... | ecosystem: Environmental > Aquatic > Marine >... | reverse complement strand
ATATAACGCCGCTTTATATCTGTCGAAAACAATTTGAATTTCTTCATCTGTTCTTGACGGACCAGGCCCATCACTAAGCGGCCTTTCTTCACCAAAGAAATCACCGCCAATCGCACTTTCAACTCTGGAGAACTCTACACCCCCCGTACTCTTTCCCCCACTACCCGTATTACGGCTTAGTGATGAAGTGCTAATACCACCAGACGCACTGGTAGCCTGAGCGGTTACAAGAGAACGAGAAATCTTACGCGACTTTTGCCCTTTATTACTTAAGCGTGCTTGTGATCCTAACTTCTGATCAACAGAGCTATCCATTAATTCTGAGAAGTTATCTTTGAATGCAAGCAAGCCTGCAGTTTCAGCCACTTTACGCGCTTTCTTCGCCTTTTCTGTTTTTGGCTTAGGCACGTCTTTTCTGGCTTTTTTATCTTTCTTCTCTTCTAATTTGGGCTGCACTTTTGGTGGCGGCGGTGGTGGCTTTTTCTTAACTACTAATTTCGCCAGTCGCTCAGGTACTTCAGTTAATTCATCACGCGACTGAACTGGCAAATCCCAAAGCGGTATCAAATAACCCATAACAATAGTAAACAATAAAGTAATTAATAAAATACGTCTGAAACGTTTTTCATCATCACCCTGAGTCGTCCAGGGCATTACCATTGGACGGTAAGGATGCACCGTCATTTCACGCTCAATGACAAACTCAGTTAAGCGCTCTTCAGCACGCTCATGTACTACAAGAATTTCTTCATGCAAAATATTAATCTGAGCGATAACACTTTGGATATCTTCTTTTATTAATTCACGTCGTTTTTGTACACCTTTAACTTTTTCATCGTAATTAATAACCAGGTTATGCACACGATTATAAGACGCCATAGACTCATCATCGCTACTGCCTTCACCCCAGAAGAGACTGGCTCCTCCTAGTTTATTTAACTTATCAAGGCGATCACTAATCTCACTTAGCAAAATAAACTGCTGACGATCCTGAAATAAATCCTCAAGCTCAATATCAACAAGGCGCAGTTGATTCTCCAGATCTGCAATCCGGTGCTGTGCCTCATCAATCTTAAGATTGATCTTTTCTTTTTCCTGGGAGACTTCTTGATCTACCAACGTTATAAAACCTTATGAGTCTGTTTGTGATGCTTTTTGAATAACCGCAAGGGAAATCTTTCCATAACCCGCTGCAGTACAACTGGACATAACTTTTTTTAATAACTTAAAAGGTATCGACTTATCACCAAGCACGGTTACCTCTTCACTTTCAGCAACCGTTTTAGTGCTGATACCAATAACATTTTCTCGCTGTTGCTTTAATCGGGCCTGAACTTCAGGTATTACAGATTGCTTTACAGCCAAAGCATCAGCAGTTGAAATTACCGCTTCACCCATTACAAGTATGGATTCACTTGTCACTAAAACGACTACCGTCTCTCGTGGTTTCTTTTCTACAATTGAATCCGGTAATTTTAGTGTTTTAGGTGGCTCAAGTACTTCAGTCGAAGATGAATTTACCAACAGGAAAAAAACCAGGATTGTAAATACATCCATTAATGAAACTAGATTTAAACCGGGTGCTTTCTTCTTAGAGCGCCCCATACGATTCATACGACGTGAATTTTGTCTCATGGCGCGTCACCAATAGAAATATCTGGAAACAAAGCGACTTTGTCATAAATACCTTCTTCGCTTTGTGATACCTCAGCTATTCTCACTGCATCCATTACGTGAACCAGTAAGTCATATTCAATATCTGGTTCCATCAATACCGTTGCATCAGTTTTATCCGGATAATTCTTTTTAATTTCTAACAAATGCTTAGACAAGCTTGCAAAGTCATATTCATCTTCAACCCTGGGGAAACGCGCAACAACACGGCGTCCATTACCAATTTCAAGCCCTTTTGAGCGTACGATAACTTCGATATTAAGTTTTAATTTAGTAGGTGCAGTTGAACCACTGGAGGTTGGTAAATTTAATTCAAGAATAGTAACTCTTGAAAACACAGCCGTTATTAACAGAAACGGAACCAGTACCACCATCAAATTAAGGAAGGTAGTAATATCCATTTCTGGTATGTCTTTGTCTGTGCGGCGATACCGCCTTTTTCTAGCCATTATTTTGCAGCCAGAGCAGCTTGACGTTTAGCATATTCAGATATGATATTCAGTGTTTTAACCGAAACCATTTCGAGGCTGTCTACAATTTGACCTGTTTTATCTGTTAATAATGCATGGGTAATAAGCAAGGGGATACCGGCCATCAAACCAAATGCGGTAGTGTTCATTGCTACCGATATACTGGCTGATAATAAATCTGCTTTTTCCGCAGGGTTAGCATTAGCTACTGCGGTAAACGCTTCTATCAAACCCATAATGGTACCTAAAAGACCTAGCAATGTAGATATATTTGAAAACAGAGCAACATATGGCGTACGTTTTTCAAGCTGAGGAATAATTTCCATCATGCTTTCTTCCATAGCAATTTCTATATCATCTCGTCTTCTAACAGATCCCTGTCGGGCAAGTCCCATTTTCAATAAGCTAGCAATCGTAGAGCCATCATCTGCAATTAACTCTCTGGCTTTATCAAAATCACCTTCTTCTAAAAGAGGATGCACTTCGTCCCATACCTTACGATTAGCACGACGTACATTGCCTAACTTAACAAAACGTTCAATAGCTATGGCTGCACCAATCGCAAATACAATCAAAATCGGGTACATAAATGCACCCCCGGTTTGGAAAAATCGCACCAAAGCTTCGATGAATTCCATTATATTTCCCTCGTTGTGTTTACATATTTAATTAAAAATATGCTGGATTTTTATAGAGTTTAGCACTGCATTATCAATGTGTCTTAATATTAACCATGAAATTGCAATACTGTTTAATTTGTTTAATGGCTTAATTCATAAAAATCAAGCTCACGCAGAAAAACCTCTTTATCAACAGGCCGCATTGATTCATCTAATAAACCTGATGTTAAACTTGACCTCACGCCCACTTCGGAGTTTTTCCACGGCACTATGTAAAGTGATTTAGGGGCTTCTTTATTTCCGATTATGGAAATACCCGATAACTCCTTAACCTTACTATCCTTCTTAACACTTTTATTATTACCCGTTTTGGGTTTATCTTCTGCCTGAACGATTGAAAAATTCATTGCAAGCACCAAAGCTAAACTAATAATATTTATATATCGCAACATATATCACTCCTACTTAACCCGTCGACTAAGATCAGATATCCATATTTTTATAGTTTTATTATCAGGCTGTAAACTTAAATAATGCTCATACTGCTTCAAGGCACAAGGAAAATCACGCATATATAATTCGCAAAGAATACCCAGATTTTTTACTACAGGCAAATAATCGGGGTATTCTGTTAATGCATTTGTATATGCTTTTTTCGCATCGTCAAACTGGCCTTTTTTTCTATACAATAGGCCGAGCTGATTATTGGCAACAGGGTTAGTCAAATCAAGTTTAACGGCATTTAATAAATGTTTCTCCGCACTAACCTCATCGCCTTTTTTGCTATAGGCCATACCTAAATTAATAAATGGTGCCGGTACCCTGTATTCAACTGCTATTACTTTTTCTAACAACAGAATAGCATCATCATATTCTTCCTGCTTCAAATGAGAAAGAGCCGCGTTAAAGTCGTCTTCAACATCAGAATCTATTTCTAGAAGCTCTAATTTAGAAGGACCTTTAGTCATTGATGGTTTTGTAGACTCCATCACACATGAGACCTGAATCATTACTACAACTACAACAAGAACAATTTTAAGCATACTCATTTAAGCCACCTTCCGGTAAGCATGTAAATAATTCACAACCTGATCATTATTAATTTCAGCAGGCTGATTATTGCTCTGTTTTTCTATTTCGTCCGTAGTCTTTTCTTCAGAAGGTGTTTCTTTTTCAGGTAACTTGGCCGGAACAGATTCAGATGGAACTGGCTGTATAGTTTCTACATACTGAACGACTTCTTCTGGTTTAGCGTATCTGGCAGGCAGTAAGACTGCCAACTTATCGATACTTTTATCTATCCATTCGTTATAAATACCTAAATCAAGCAATTCCATGTTCTTTTCATGTACCGTAATGGCCTTTTCTTCGAATGGATATATTTGCTCTTCCAGAACTAATTCATATTGTTCCAACTGTAAATCATTTAAGTTCGATGGCCTTTCAGAATTCATCAATGCACGACTAAAATGAAAATATATTTCAGCAATTTCATAAGTTGCAGCCGCTGTTACTATACCTACCTCATAATCAACCAATTTTGTCAGCGTTGCTATGGCTTTCTTCATGCGTTTTTTCTTTTTACTTAAATTTTTCTTAAATGGCTTTTTAAGCTCAACAAGTTTAAAACGTCTTATATCAGGCTCAGCCAATACAAGCGATGCATTAGCAGCGAGAAAACGAGTTCTATCTGTTCGCTCCTTACCTGCTCTTAAATCAATGGCAACAATCCACTGAAGTTGTTTTATATATAGCTTTTTACTTTTATTCTGCTTATATATGTTTGCAATATTATTTCGCATTTCAAGAGCATTTTCGACTGGTTTTGGAAAATATGATACATAACGCACATAAACATCTAACGCTTTAGTTCTGTCACCTGCTTTTTCATATAATTCAGCTGCTTGCTGCAAGGCTTCACGTCGCAGACCTTTATCTTTTGTTTCTCTTTCTATGCGTTCAAATTCAGCCGCTGCAAGTAATAATTTACCATCTTCTTTGTATACAATAGCCAGCTTCTTAGTTACATCAGGCTGTAATTTATTTTTAGGGTAACGCTTACGAAACCCTTCTAAAACCTCTGATGCCTGAGCCCAGTCTTTTAAGCTAATTAACGCAGCGGCTGCGTCGTACTCAGCTGTAGGCCTGATTTTTGATGTTGGAGCTGCCGTTGCTATACGCAGAAAATGATTGGCTGCTTTGCGGTGCTCCTGAAGTTTACGAGCCTGTTCACCCTGTTTATAAATAGATGCAGCGAGGTTTTCAATCAACTTGCTTCGCTCTTTATGGTTTTTAGCCGTCATGTTTAAAACTTGACTATAAGCAGCTTCAGCCTCACTAAATAATGTAAGGTCAAATGAGGAATGCGCCACAATCAACCAGGATGACCTGATAAATTTGGTTTCAACATTTGGATATTTTTCAATTACACTTCGGCCAATTTTAATAGCCATAGGAAAATCTTTGATTGCATATAAATCATCGGTTGCCGCAACCAGAACTGCAGGGGCTTTCTTATGCTGCGGATATGCCTCTCCAAACTTCAATGAACTACGTATGATTTCGTGCTTGATCACATTTCTCTGAGATTGATCCGCTTTCTTCAAATATTCTCGATAAGAGAATACTGCTGCATAACCCGCCTCTGAAGACTTAGCATGTTTTTCATAGTTGTATGATGTTCTCTCATACTCTAAAGCAGCGTCTCTGAAGTCTTTGTTTTCAAGTAACAAATCTGCCAGTTGAAAATTTATCCCGGGCGACTGCTGGTCTTCAGGAAATGAGTCAAGAAATTCACGGTACCATCGCGCAGATTCTGCAAAGTTTTCTTTCCTGAACTTTCTAAGACGTTTGTTCTGATATTGCGCGTGATAATGGTTAGCCAAATCTGTTAAGTTCGATTTTAGAAAGACAATAACATCGGGATAAGCAGTGATATCAAAAAACGTCCAGTAATTTGCCCTTAAGCCATAGGTTGAAGCGTATTTCTTTTTAGAATCTATAACCAGTTTAGGAAAGCCACCTTTCAAATAAATTTCAATTACCCTGATATGAAAGTGTGGTGACACTTTATTTAACGGGTTTCGTTCTACATAAGAGTTATATGAGCCGGCGGCATCAGCATACCGACGTTTTGTTAAATAGTACTCACCCAAATGGCTATAAATACTTGCTTCATACTGTCTTGGACCATGTTTCTCAAAGTATCTAACAACTTCTTGCGGACCACCCAGATAAGAGAAACTTAAACTGATAACTCGATAGGTATCATCAATTCTTTTTCGTTCTATTTTGTCGGTTATCTGCTCAAAGTCATATCCAATAGAGATTTTATAATCGAGCAAGCCAATAAAATCATTTAATGCTTCTTCATACATATCCTGCTTAAAATAAGCCCAACCCTGTTTATATAATGCAAGATCATAAAATGCAGAGCTAATACCAAACTCAATTACTGCCTGATATGCTTCTTCAGAATCCAGATATTTTTTACGTGTAAAGAAATATTCAGCCCGTCTAAACTGAGCCTCATCGATATGTCTTGAATTAGGATATTCCTTTACTAAACGATTTAATACCTTCATCGCTTTTTCCACTTCACCTATTTCTTCATAAGCTCGGGATAGTTGATACAAAACCTGATCATTACGGTCATAATGGGGATACTTAACCAATAAACCTTTATATAATTCTATAGCTTCCTTAGCACCGGCTGAAGCAAGATCATCAGCCACTGCTGCATCGGCAGCGACAACTGCCTTATCTGTACCCTCCTTTATATCTGTTTCTTTAGTCGCTCTCTTTTCAAAATCTTTTTCAGACTCGGACACATTTGCAATTGATTCATCTTTACTTTGCACATCGGTGGTTTTTAGTTCTTTTGCATTTTCATCTTTCTTATCATCTGAGACTAACGCCGTGGCTGCACCGGCCGCTGCAACCGAACTAACAACACCTGAATCGACTGCTGAGCCCACAACTGGCGTTGCACCCGCTACGCTAACTGTCTTAGCTGCCGCATCTACACCACCACTTAAGACGCCATACTCCTTCTCAACTTTTAAATCGGCTAATCGACGCAAAGCTTCTGGTGTCATTGCTGTTTCCGGTGTTTCTTCGAGGAATTTTTGGTAACTCTCCATCGCTTTATCTAAACTACCGGAAATTTCAGCTTCTTTTAAATCTAAATCTACATCCTCCAGACTCGCTAAAGTTTGTTTATCGCTACTGGTAACACAACTCGCTAGCAGTAAAACCATTGTGCATATTGTAAGGGCTCTATGTATATTGAATGACATCACTGAACAACCTCTTCAGCCGCCTTATTCGAATCATTCTTTTGAATTTCATCCGCTACAGGTTGTTCAACAGATGATTGCTGTAAATTTTTATTTTTTTCAATTTCTTGTATTATTTTTTCTTCTTCCGCTTTTTGCTGTTTTTTAGTAGCTCTGTCATAACTTTCTGCCAGCGCAAAACGCGCTTTAATCTGATACTCTTCAAGCTGATTGCGTCGACGCTCCAGCTCATTTACAGCAAGCGCCTCTATTAAACGACCTTGTCTTGCCATAACTCCATTAACTTTTACCTGGTTTGCCTGTATCTTTGTTTTTAACTGTCTTATTGGAATATCATAGCCTTCATAACTCTGTGTCGCGGCCTGACGTGTTCTGACAAATGACTGGTAAGCTTCATTGAGTTTGTTGATATAAATATCAAGGGTTTGCATTTGTTTATATGCATTAGTTAAACGCTCATGGTACGCCTTATTAATATTCCAGTGCAGCACACCCTTTAACCTTGAAATACGTTCCCGCACTTCATCAGTATAATGCTGAGGATTTGCTGATAAATACAATTCAATTTTTCCAAGCTTATCCTGTATGCCACGCTCTTCAGCCGTTGCTAAATAATCTGGACGCCTGGCAATAACTAATGACTTTAAACGCTGATCAAGGCGATCTCTTTGAGACAGCCGTAAACGAATTCGGGCATCCAGTTTTTTAAACTGTTTTTCAACAACGGGTAGTAATGGCTCATAGTATTTACGACGTATTTCAATCAGTTCAACATATACATCCAGAGTAGCTAACCAGTAAGAAAGCCTAATTCTTAGCTCTGCAAGATCCTGATAATTTTTAAGAGATTGCTGAAAATCATTGGATGCCATTAAAGACATAATATAGCGAGTTTCAGGGGTGTCCTGTAAATCTCTCAAATTATGTAACCAGTTTTTATCTCGCTCACCCTGCTTTTGCAGAACCGCACTAAGAAACTTGCCTTCTCTTACGCTTTTAATGGAAGTTTGTAATCTGTCAATCTCGCCACCAAATTCATCCATGGCTTTACCATAAGATAAAGCAGCCTGACCATAGTATTTCAACTGCCCATAGGCATAAGGAACACCTAACAAAGACTCCTGCACTGACTCGTTGGTAATTTCACGCTCCTGTAAAATACTCCATGGTACTAGTGCTTTTTTAAATTGCCCAAGTGAAACGTTAACCCAGCCCATACCAAGTAAAGCCCTGTCTGCAAACGGACCATTTAATCTTACAAGGCTAAAATATTTTTTTGCTAATTCCGGCGATCCCTTTTCAAGCATTCGATTAGCCAGTGTTAAATTAGCTTTATCTTTTAATGCTAAAACGCCACGATCATCAGTGCTAATCACACCTAATCTGGCAAGTGTCTCGATTGCCTTTTTCTCTTCACCATTCTGTATGTAAGCGATACCCAGGTTATATAATATATAGCCTTCATATTTATCTTCACTTTCAATGGATTTCAATAATTCGATAGATTCAGAAAATTTTCCCGTTGAGATATAAACCTGTGCACGTAGATATATTTCATCTACTCGAAGGTCCTCAGCCATTTCACCCTGTATTTTTTCTAAAATATCCAGCGCATTGCCTGGCTGATTCTTTCTGTAATAGATCTGTGCTAAACGATAGGCAGCTTCGTTACGAATTTCCTGATTTAAGCTCGACTCCATAATCGCTTTTATTGCCCTTCCCGCACGTTGATGCATTCGGTAAGCAAGCTCGAAGCTACCCGCTGAAAACTCAGCATGATTTATATGCTGATTAAAAGGATCTAGCGATGGGTTATCAAGTGCGTAGTATTGACCAAGCTCTGCATCAAGTTTACTGATTGCATCGAAGTGTTTATCTTGAAAGGCATAAAAAAGAGATTCACCATAAAATATATCATTAAGCACAGGGGCTTTATCGATGGTATTCTCTGCGGATGCATTAAATACAAATAATGAAATAAATATGATTTTTATAATACGGGACATTGAATTAAGTTTCCGGTAATTACCAGTCCTTAAACTCTAAACCCTGATCACCCGCATCTGGGCCGCCTATTTTTATTTCTACAAATTTTGGGCCGACTCCTTTTTTTAGCGTATAACTGGCACTGCGTTTCATTTCACCACCACTTGACGCTTTTGCGGTATAACTAATAACCAGTTTGTGCTCACCGGTTTTTATATTTCCAGTGTAAATTTTTTGCACGCCACCTTTTTGCATCGCCTCTAATTCTCTAAAAGTATAAAGGTGATGAGCTAAAACTTTATTTTCAAGTTTGACCTGTATGGCATCCAGGCGTAAATCTTCCGCATCCGCAAGTGATACGAATAGTGCAAACTGACTATTAGATGGAAATAATAATTTCTCTTCAAGCTGGAGTAAATCTGCAGTTAAATCAATAACATCTGTTTTAATATCCTGAACCTGCTCATCAAGACCTTTGATCTGCTCTTTAGACACATCTGCAGCATTAACCGAGAAAGAGTTCAGAATCATTATTGCTAAGAAAGCTAATATAATTTTACGCATCATGCTTACCCATCACTTCATTACTGACAATTTGACCATATATCGGATTTAGTTTCCGCCAATTAACTCACAAATAAGACGGTTCTCTTGAGTATACATTATGATTTTATATATTTGAATCAGGTATTTATGATGTTTTGTTGAGAAGTTATCTTATATAAGACATCTAAATTAGTAATCACTAATAAAGATAAGGGTAACTAATGGGATATTAAAACGCATTTCCCTGCTTATATTTACAGAAATGAGTAAGGTAACTTTAGACAATTACCTAGTCAGCCCTATGAATCATAAAGCCTTACATCAGTCAGAAACAGAATTTTATATACAAAAAAAGGGGCTAAAAGCCCCTTTTTTAACTAAACCAACTTATAAAGCAGTTTAAGCTTCAGTTGCCTCATTAACAGCCTTCATGCTGAGACGGATTCGACCTTGACGATCAATTTCAAGCACTTTAACCTGTATCTTTTCACCTTCAGATAGCTTGTCACTAACCTTCTCAACACGCTCTTCGCATATTTGAGAAATATGAACAAGACCTTCTTTTCCAGGCAGAATGCGTACAAAAGCACCGAAATCCATAATCTTGATAACTTCGCCTTCGTATACTTTGCCAACTTCAGCTTCAGCTGTAATTTGCTCAATACGAACTTTTGCAGCTTCTGCATTATCAAAATCACTTGATGCGATTTTCACATTACCGTCATCATCGATATCAATTGTAACACCGGTTTCTTCAGTAATTGACTTAATTACCGCGCCACCTTTACCGATTACATCACGAATCTTCTCAGGGTTAATCTTCATAGTTAAGTAACGAGGTGCATAATGTGACATCTCAGTACTTGCTTCAGAAATAACCTTATTCATTTCACCCAGGATATACATTCGACCAGCTTTAGCCTGCTCTAATGCTTTTTCCATAATATCTTTAGTGATACCTGTGATCTTGATATCCATTTGAAGTGCGTTAACACCGTTTTCAGTACCGGCAACTTTAAAGTCCATATCACCTAAGTGATCTTCATCACCCAAGATATCACTCAATACTGCGTAGTCATCACCTTCTTTAACTAAGCCCATTGCAATACCTGCAATTGGTGCTTTAAGAGGTACACCCGCATCCATTAACGCAAGCGAAGTACCACAAACAGAAGCCATTGAGCTTGAACCGTTTGATTCAGTAATTTCAGAAACAACACGAATTGAATATGGGAAATCATCAGTGTTAGGCATACATGCTAAAACACCACGTTTTGCTAAACGGCCATGACCAATTTCACGACGACCCGGTGTGCCAACACGACCTGCTTCACCAACTGAGAATGGAGGGAAGTTATAGTGCAACATAAAGCTATCTGTTATCGGGCCTTCTAATGCATCAATCTTTTGTGCATCACGAGAAGTACCTAATGTCGTGACAACCAATGCCTGTGTTTCACCACGTGTAAATAATGCAGAACCGTGAGTACGAGGAAGAACGCCAGTGCGCACACTGATTGCACGAACATCATCAACGTTACGACCATCGATACGTTTTTCACCCGCTACAATGCGGCCACGTACAATGCTCTTTTCAGTTTTACCGAATGCGCCTTTTACTTCATCTTTCGTAAAGCCATCATCAGAAACCAGTTTTTCAACCGCTGCATCACGAACTTTATCTACTGCTGCATAACGCTCTAATTTTTCAGCAATTTGATAAGCGGCTGTTAAATCAGTTGTTACTGCATCAGAAACTTGTTTGATTAAATCTTCGTTAACTTCAGGTGGTGTCCACTCCATTGCTGGTGTGCCCACTTCTGTTGCTAACTCTTTGATTGAATTAATTACAACCTGGAATGCATCATGACCAAACATAACCGCATTAAGCATAACTTCTTCAGATAACTGATCTGCTTCTGATTCAACCATCAGAACAGCATCAGATGTACCTGCTACCACCAGGTCAAGCTGAGATTCAGCTAGTTGGCTGTAAGTCGGGTTTAAGATGTACTCGCCATCTTTGTAACCCACACGACATGCACCAACAGGACCTGCGAAAGGCGCACCTGAAATAGCAAGTGCCGCAGAAGTACCGATAAGTGCCGCAATATCTGGATCGATTTCAGGGTTAAGTGACATTACTGTACAAATAACCTGAACTTCGTTGGTATAACCTTTAGGGAATAAAGGACGGATAGGTCTGTCGATGAGGCGACTAGTCAGAGTTTCTTTTTCTGATGGACGACCTTCACGTTTGAAGAAGCTTCCTGGGATTTTACCAGCAGCATATGTACGCTCCTGATAATTTACCGTTAACGGGAAGAAATCCCGAGGCTCTCCACCTTTCACAGCTACGGCGGTCACTTGAACTACAGTGCCATCCATATCTACCATAACGGCACCTGAAGCTTGACGAGCAATCTCGCCAGTTTCGATAGTTACGTTATGATCCCCAAATTGAAACGATTTTTTAATTGCTGTCACAGGTTATACCCTAGTTATCTATTTATTGTTGGCTAACGTTAACGGCGTAGACCAAGATTTGCAATCAGATCTTTATAACGATCTGTATTTTTTGACTTTAAATAGTCGAGTAATTTACGACGCTGGTTTACCATGCGTAAAAGACCGCGACGAGAATGGTGATCTTGCTTGTGCTCTTTAAAGTGTTCTGTAAGTTGCACAATACGTGTAGTTAATAGGGCTACCTGAACTTCTGGTGAGCCTGTATCGCCTTCAGCACGTGCATGTTTAGATACTACTTCAGCTTTAGCTGTAGCTGTCATTGACATTGTCAAAACTCCTGACTTTATGTTTGCCTCAAAAATTGAAGCCGGATTTTATCACGGTTTAGGGGTGTGGCAAAAGCTTAAATTCACCTAAAAGCTAGATTATTCAGGGATTTGGCTTAAATATCAGATATAAAACCGAATTAGCCTGTTATGGCTCATCTCCATCGGGGAAAGGTCAGCGTTTTTTGCTGCCCTGTCCCCTGTTTTGATGCCATCAAGAGTGTTACGGACTGGGCTCGCTTCAGTGTCGACTCTTGGTGCTATGGGCTAAGGGGACAGGGCTCAAAAAGCGCGACCTTTCCCCGATGGAGAAGAGCCAAAACATCAAGAGCTTTACGGAGTCGACTCACTACGCTTTCAGTTCTTGGTGGTATGGATTAAGGGGACAGGGCAGCAAAAAACGCTGACC
>Ga0316205_10004198_pt1 | contig 12799 bp, 15 predicted proteins | sample 3monthpyrite_MG_FD_204941 | JGI IMG/M metagenome (GOLD analysis project Ga0316205, IMG submission 204941) | Microbial mat bacterial communities from mineral coupon in-situ incubated in ocean water Damariscotta River, Maine, United States -... | ecosystem: Environmental > Aquatic > Marine >... | reverse complement strand
GGCGGCGTGGCCGGGCAGGTTTACCTGATCACCTGCACCGTTGGCACCAACACCAAGCGCGTATTGAAACAGGCGGTGATCCTCCGGATTGCGGCGGCCAAAACGATGGGAGATTCACATGAATCTGACTGAAACAACCTCTTTGACCAGCGCCGACCTGCCGCTGGCCGAGTTTAAAGCGCACCTTAGGCTGGGCACCGGCTTTGCCGATGATGGCGGGCAGGACGTGCTGCTGGAATCCTGCCTGCGGGCGGCCATGGGCGCGATTGAAAAGCGGACCAATAAAATGCTGCTGCGGCGCAGGTTTTTGTGGAGTGTGTATCAGTGGCGCCTTGAAAATGGTGCACAGGCTTTGCCGGTATCGCCTGTGTCTTTTGTGCTGAATCTGGCGCGGCGCTCAGCCAGCGGTGGTTATGACGTCATCGCGACTGAAAAATACAAGCTGCTGATTGGCGAGCAACGCTCGATGTTGCAGCCCATTGGGGGCAGTTTGCCCACAATTGAAAGCGGTGGCGTTGCCGAGGTATCATTTTATGCGGGCTACGGCAGCTGGAGCCAGGTTCCAGCTGACTTGCAGCGCGCCGTGCTAATGCTTGCCGCATCCTTTTACGAAAACCGGGAGGCCATGCTGGGTGGCGGCGGCCAGATGCCTTTTGGTGTGGCCGCCCTGCTGGAGCCTTATAAGCGCATTCGCTTGGGTCGTGCCACATGAACGCGCCGAGGCTAAACCGCAAAATGGTGCTGGAGGAGCTTGCCCGGGTGCCAGATGGCAGCGGCGGCTTTGCGGAAAGCTGGGTGTCCAAAGGGGCGCTTTGGGTGAACCTTGATGCCCGCGGCGCATCGGAAAAACAGGTGGGGGCGCGTAGTTTGCCTGTCTTGAAGTTCAAGATCATCACCCGTGCCGCGCCTTTCGGGGCTGACTCTCGCCCACGGCCGGACCAGCGTTTTCGCGAAGGGGCGCGGCGCTTCGATATTCTTGCCGTGGGCGAATATGACACCGCCGGGCATTACCTTGAAATCTGGGCCGAGGAGGGCCGGCAATGAGCTATACGCAAAGTGCTGACCTGCAAAAGGCGGTTTATAACGCACTGACCGGCAATCCGGCCCTGATGGCGCTGGTAACGGGCGTGTATGACGCGCCTCCTGCGGGCAATGGCGTGCCACCGACCGGCACCTACATTACCCTTGGTGAAGAAGTGATGCGCGACAATTCCAGCGCCAGCCACCATGGGGTGATCGTGGATTTCGACGTTGGAATCCACTCAGACTATGCCGGGTTTAGCGTGGCTAAAGAAGTCGCCGGACTGGTGGAAAAAACACTCTCCTGGCAGCAAATTCCGACACCGCAGGGGACATTGGACCTCCTGCGGTTCCTCAAATCGCGGGCGCGGCGCGGGGTGGCTCCTGAAACGCGCCGGATCGTGCTGGTGTTTCGCGCGTTCCTCAATGATGCAACTATATAAGGAAGCTGAAAATGGCAGCTATTAAAGGCAAGGATATTCTGGTGAAAATCGACATGACGGGCACGGGGTCGTTTACGACTTTTGCCGGTTTGCGCGCAACGAGGGTAGCGTTTAACGCGGAAACGGTCGACATTACCAACATCGCAAGCGATGGCGGGTGGCGCGAATTGCTGGGCAATACCGGTGTGCGTTCAGCGTCGATCAGCGGTTCTGGCGTGTTTTTGGATGAGGACACAGATAATCGCGCCTGGTCTTATTTCATGAATGCGGATGTGCGCAATTTCGAGGCGATTATCCCGGGGCTGGGAAATTTTCGCGGGCCGTTCCAGATTACCAATATGGAGTTTGCCGGGAAATTCGACGGCGAGGCAACCTATGAAATCACCCTCACTTCGGGCGGCAAAATCGACACATTTTCACCACCACCACCTGGAGGTGGGCTTTGAACCCTTATCGGGGCGATGTGGCGCTGGTGCTTGACGGGGAGCCGCGCCCGATGCGGCTTACCCTTGGGGCGCTGGCCGAGCTTGAAGCGGCGCTGGGAGCGGATTCGCTTCTGGCGCTGGTGGAACGCTTTGAAAGCGGGGCGTTCAGCTCGGCTGATTTGATTGCTTTGCTATTGGCCGGGCTACGCGGCGCAGGGTTGTTGATTGATCGTGAAACCCTTTTGGGATGCGAGATAAAGGGTGGCCCGCTGGCAGCCGCCCAAGCCGGTGCCTTGCTGCTCAAACGCGCCTTTAGCGTGGCAGATGAAGAAGTTTGACTGGCCGGCACTGATGCGGCTGGGACTGGGGCAGCTAAGGCTGACCCCGGACCAGTTTTGGGCATTAACCCCGGCTGAACTGGCGCTGATGGCGGGCCTTGACGGGCAGCAGGTGATGAACCGCGCGGGGCTATCGGAACTGATGAAAAAATACCCTGATAATGAGGAATGAATATGGCGGATGTAACAACAGATGTAGACAGCCTCGACCTGGCTTTGGGGGACCTTGAAACCAGCATTGCCGCCACGCAGGCGGTAACAGCGGTATTTGCCGCAGAGTTATCCGGGGTAAGCACGGTGATGCAGGCCGCTGGCACTCAGGCCACCGGCTTTACCCGGAGTGTTGGCACCAGCTTGCGCAACGCGTTTGACGCGCTGGTATTTGATGGGGGCAGGCTGACGGATGTGCTGAAGGGGTTGTCGCTTTCGATTGCAAATTCGGCCTTGGATTCAGTGTTGAAACCGGTAACCAGTCAATTGGGCAACCTGATTGGCGGTGGCTTGCAAAACCTGATGGAAGGGGTATTGCCCTTTCAAAACGGGGCGGCATTTTCGCAGGGGCGGGTGCAGGCTTTTGCCAAGGGTGGCGTGGTTTCTCAGGCAACCAGCTTTCCGATGCGGGGCGGTATGGGCCTGATGGGCGAAGCGGGACCGGAAGCGATTATGCCGCTGGCGCGCGGTGCCGATGGCAAGCTCGGGGTGCGTGGTGGCGGCGGCGGCTCGGTGAATGTGACGATGAATATCAGCACGCCTGATGTGGCCGGATTTCAGCGCTCGCGGGCGCAAATCGCCGCGCAGTATCAGCGGGCGTTGCAGCGCGGCGGGCGCAATCTTTAACCCATGAGGGAGGATGTTATGAACTTTCACGAGGTTCGGTTTCCGACGGCTTTGTCGTTTGGGTCAGCAGGTGGTCCGGAGCGGCGCACCGAAATTGTCAGCCTTTCCAACGGGTTTGAAGAGCGTAATTCGCCTTGGGCACAATCACGCCGCCGCTATGACGCCGGGCTGGGCATGCGCTCGCTCGATGATCTTTCAGAGGTGTTTTCGTTTTTCGAAGCGCGGCGGGGGCAGCTTTTCGGCTTTCGTTGGAAGGACTGGACCGATTTCAAATCTTGCCTGCCTTCCGAGAATTTTGAGGCGCTCGACCAGAAATTTGGCGAAGGTGACGGGGTGCGCACGGATTTCCCGCTGATTAAGAATTATCGCTCGGGTGAATTTGTGTATGCGCGGCAAATTTCAAAGCCGCTGGAGGGGCGCGTGGTGGTAGCGCTGGCAGGAGACGTGTTGGAAGAGAGTGTGCATTATGACATGGATTACGCCACAGGGATTATCAGCTTTTATGCGCCGCCTGCGCTTGATGCGATTTTGACGGCAGGCTATGAATTTGACGTGCCGGTGCGCTTTGACACCGACCGCATCGAAGCAAGCTCGGGCGCGTTTGCGGCGGGTGAAATCCCGTCAATTCCGGTGGTGGAGGTGCGGGTCTGATGGATATTTCAACCGGGTTTCAAACATTGCTCGATAGTGGCGCGACCACGATTTGCCGCTGCTGGCGGGTGCTGCGCAAAGACGGGATATCGTTCGGGTTTACCGACCATGACCGAGATATTGCCTTTGGCGGCCAGGTTTTTTTAGCGGGCACCGGCATGGATGCCTCGGCGCTGGAAAGCAGCACCGGGCTGGCGGTTGATAACGGGCAGGCTGTGGGGGCGCTGAACGCGGCGGGCTTAAAGGACGCGGATATTCTGGCCGGAAAATTTGACCGCGCTGAAGTGGTGCAGTGGTTGGTGAGCTGGGTAGATGTGAGCGCACGCGAAACGGTTTTTCGGGGCACATTGGGCGAAATAAGGCGCGGAAGCACCGCTTTTGAAGTGGAATTGCGTTCGCTGGCCGAGGGGTTAAACAAGCCGCTGGGACGCGGTTATGTGCCGGGTTGTGACGCGGTGCTTGGCGACGCGCGTTGCGGAGTTGATCTGGCGGTTGAAGGCCGGATTGAACCGGTGGCAGTGCTTTCATTCACCGATGCGCGCCGGGTGCAAGTGGACCTTGTGGCCAGTGCAGGTGCTGGCTGGTTTACCAATGGCTATGTGCGCTGGTTGACCGGAGAAAATGCGGGCACTGTGTCGATTATCAAGCGCGAGATTAAGCAGGAAGATAGCCGGGAGCTTGAATTATGGGAAGAAGTGCGCCGCCCGATAGCGCTCGGTGACCGCGTTGACCTTGTGGTAGGTTGTGACAAACGCCACAAAACCTGTGCGAATAAATTCGACAACCTGCTGAACTTTCGGGGGTTTCCGACCATTCCTGGCGAAGACTGGGTGAGCGACTTTCCCCGGAGTGACGGGGTGAACGATGGCGGGAGCCTGACAAATGGGCGCTAGCATTGTGGGGCTGGCGCGGGGCTGGATTGGCACGCCTTATGAGCATCAGGCGAGTTGCAAAGGGGCCGGGGCGGATTGCCTCGGCCTCTTGCGCGGTGTGTGGCGGGAACTGCATGGCAGCGAGCCCGAAAAACCCGGGGCCTATACGCCGGATTGGGCGGAAACTGACGGGGTGGAACGGCTTTTACCTGCCGCGCGGCGGCATATGCGCGAGGTTTTGGTGGCGGTGCCCGGTGATGTGTTGATTTTTCGGCTTGGCCGCGCGGTGGCGAAACACGTGGCGATATTGTCGGATGATACATTGGGCGCGGAAAAAATCATTCATGCCTATGCGGGGCGCGGTGTGGTCGAAAGCCCGCTGACCCCGGCATGGGCGCGGCGCATTGCCGGAAAATTTCGGATTCCTGAGGGGAGAGCTTAAATGGCGACAATATTATTGGCAGCGGCAGGCGGGGCGATTGGCAGCGCTGTTGGCGGCTCGGTTTTGGGGCTGGGGGCGGCGGTTATTGGCCGCGCCGTGGGTGGCACAATCGGGAATATTATTGATCAGGGCTTGCTGGGTGGCTCTGCCCCGGTGGAGCAGGGGCGGGTTGATACGCTGCGGCTGCAAAACGCCTCGGAAGGTAAGCCGATCGCGCAGGTTTATGGCGCGATGCGGGTTGGCGGGCAGGTGATTTGGGCCAGCCGCTTTCGCGAAAATGTGAGCGCGGGGGGCGGAAAGGGATTTGGCGCGCCCAAAACCACCGAGTATAGCTATTCGGTCTCGCTGGCGATTGCGCTTTGCGAGGGGGAAATTACCCGGATAGGCCGTGTGTGGGCCGATGGCAAGCGGCTGGATATGAGCGGGATAAACTGGCGGCTGCATGTGGGCAGCGAAGCCCAAATGGCTGATCCTGCCATTGCAGCGGTTGAAGGTGATGCGCCCGCTTATCGGGGCGTGGCCTATGTGGTGTTTGAGGATCTGGATATTACCCAGTTTGGCAACCGTGTGCCGCAGTTTAACTTTGAGGTGATCCGCAGAAGTGAAAAATCGGCGGCTGATTTGATCACAGGCGTGGCGCTAATCCCCGGCTCGGGTGAATATGCGCTGGCCACCGAGGCGGTGCATTACCCAGAAGGCAAAGGGGTGAGCCGCGCGGCCAACACCAATAATGAAAGCGGCCTGACAGATGTGGCGCTTTCACTCCAGCAAATGGAAGGCGATTTGCCGAACTGCAACTCGGTTTCGCTGATAGTGAGCTGGTTTGGCGAAGATTTGCGCTGTGGAAGTTGCGCTATTGCGCCCAAGGTTGAGCAGGCTGATGTGGATGGCGCACCAATGGCGTGGCAGGTGAGCGGTGTGGGGCGTGGGGATGCGCCGCTTATGAGCCGTGATGCGCAAAACCGCCCGAATTTTGGCGGGACGCCCTGCGATGAATCGGTGTTGCAAGCCATTGCCGCGATTAAGGCGCAGGGGAAAGAAGTGATGTTTTACCCGTTTGTGCTGATGGATATTCCGGCCGGCAACGGGCTGCCAGACCCTTATGGCGGCGCGGAGCAGGCGGTTTTTCCGTGGCGGGGGCGGATAACGGCTTCGGTTTCGCCCGGAAGGGCGGGCACGCCCGACAAAACTGCGGCGATGGCGGCTGAGGTTGACGCTTTTTTCGGGGTGGCAGCGGTGGGCGATTTTACGCCTTCGGGGGTTGGCGTAGATTATAGCGGGCCGGTTGAGTGGTCTTACCGCCGGTTTGTGCTGCATTATGCGCATCTATGTGCACTGGCTGGCGGTGTTGAGGCTTTTTGCATCGGGTCGGAATTGCGCGGGTTGAGCAGCTTGCGCGCCGGGCCGGAGGTGTTTCCGGTTGTGGCGGCATTGCGGGCGCTGGCGGCTGATGTGCGGGCTATTTTGCCGGAGGCGAAAATTGGTTATGCGGCGGATTGGTCGGAATATTTTGGCTACCACCCGACAGATGGCTCGGGAGATGTGTTGTTTCACCTTGACGCGCTTTGGGCTGATGACGAGATAGATTTTATCGGCATTGATAATTATATGCCGCTATCGGATTGGCGCGACGATGAAGGCCATTTGGATGCGGCTGCCGGTTCGATTTATGATCTGGGTTATTTGAAAAGCAATGTGGCCGGTGGCGAGGGGTTTGACTGGTATTATGCCAACGCGGAGGCGCGCGCTTTGCAGGTGCGCACGCCGATTACCGACGGCGCCTATAGCGAGCCGTGGGTTTTCCGTTACAAGGATATATTGAGTTGGTGGACCAAGGGGCATCGTAACCGGTTGGGAGGGGTGCAAAATGTGGCATATACGGACTGGATTCCGGGCAGTAAGCCGATCTGGTTTACCGAAATTGGCTGCCCCTCAATTGACAAAGGCACCAACCAGCCGAACGTGTTTCTGGACCCGAAATCAGCGGAATCGGAAGTACCGTATTTTAGCAATGGTGGGCGCGATGATTTTGTGCAGGTCCAGTATTTGCGCGCCATGTATGGCTATTGGAATGACCCGGCCAACAACCCCTTGGCCGATGATTATGCTGGCCGGATGGTTGATATGCAGCGCGCCCATGTGTGGGCGTGGGATGCGCGGCCTTGGCCGGATTTCCCCAGCAGAGATGATGTTTGGTCGGATGGGGCCAATTTTGCGCGCGGGCATTGGGTTTCTGGCCGCGTAACCGGCGCGCCACTAGATGGGGTGGTGCGCGAGATCTGCGCCAGAAGCGGGGTACAGGCGGTAAACACCGACGCGCTTTATGGTGTGGTGTCGGGCGCATTGCATGACCGGAACGAAACCGCACGGCAGGGGTTGCAGCCCTTGATGCTGGCCTATGGTTTTGAGAGCTTTGAAGCGGGTGGCGAGATTGTGTTTCGCACCTCGCACGGGCGGGCGGATTCCCTGCTCGGGCCGGACGACATGGCGATAGAAGCCGCAGACGACGCCGCTATGAGCTATACCCGCACCCCGGATAGTGAAACCGCGGCGCGAGTGCGCATTGGCTTCCTTGAGCCGATGAACGACTTTCAGGGTGGGGCGGCAGAGGCAGCATTTCCGGACGAAACTGCGGCGCGGGTGAGCAGCTCGGAACTGCCGATTGCGCTCTCGAGCGGACAGGCCGAGGGCATCGCGGCACGTTGGCTGGCGGAGGCGCGTATTGCGCGGGACGGTGTGGAATTTGCGCTGCCGCCAAGCCGGCTTGGGCTTTCAGCGGGGGATGTTGTGGCATTTGAAACCGGGGGTGTGGAAGCACGCTATCGTATTGACCGGGTTGAGGATTACGGGCTGCGCAGGCTGAGCGCAACCCGGGTTGAGCCCGGTGTCTATAAGCCGGTGATGGCGGAAGACCGGGTTTTCAACAAAGGCGTGCCGGTTTCGGCGGGACCGGTTTATGCCGAGTTTATGGACCTGCCGCTATTGCGCGGTGATGAAATTTCGTATGCACCGACCGTGGCGGTAACGGCCACCCCTTGGCCGGGGGAGGCGGCGATTATGTCATCTCCTTCCGATGCCGGATACCAGCTTGATGCGGTGGTGCCGCGCAAAGCGGTGATGGGGGTTTTATTGGATGATCTCGCGCGGGCAGCGCCCTCGCTTTGGAGCGAGGCAAGCGTGCGGGTGCGGCTTGCAAGCGGCGTGTTGCAGGCGCGTTCGGCGCTTGATGTGCTAAACGGCGCAAACCTGGCTGCGGTGCGTGACGGCGCAGGCGATTGGGAAGTGTTGCAATTTCGGGATGCCGAGTTGATTGCCACAGGTGAATATCGGCTTAGCGGGCTATTGCGCGGGCAGGCGGGCACTGACGGAATTATGCCAGACATTTGGCCCGCCGGGGCGGATTTTGTGCTGCTTGACGGGGCACAGGTGCAGCTAGGCCTGCCAAGTTCGCAGCGGGGGTTGCCGCGGCATTACCGGATAGGGCCTGCGCGACTGCCCTATGACCACCCGCGCTATGTGCATGTGATTGAAACATTTTACGGCGTTGGGCTGCGGCCCTATGCACCGGCACATCTCAAATCCGATGGCAGCGGTGATCTGGTGGTGCGCTGGGTGAGGCGCACGCGCATAGACGGTGACAGTTGGGCGGCGCTTGAAGTGCCGCTCGGCGAAGAAAGCGAGAGCTACCGCGTGCGGGTACGGAAATCCGGTGTGGTATTGCGCGAAGCTTCGGTGAGCGGGCCGGACTGGGTATATACGGCAGCAATGCAGGCTTCGGACGGTGCGGTTGCGCCGTATGAAATAGAAGTAGCTCAAATCTCAACAACTTATGGGGCTGGCCCCGACGCGAGGATAACCATAAATGGCTGATACATATAATTTCGAAATGCCGTTGCTCGATGCGGCGCAAGCGCAAAAGCACGTGACAGTGAACGAGGCATTGTCCCGCGCCGATGCGGTGGCGCAAATGCGGCTGAAAGCGCGAGTTGCGGTAACGCCGCCGGTGGCACTCAACGGCGCGGCGTTTGGCATCGGCACCGGCGCCACAGGCGATTGGGCCGGGCATGACGGCGAGGTTGCGGTGCAGGCCAATGGCGGCTGGGTGTTTTTGACCCCTAAAACCGGCTGGCGCGGTTGGGATGAGGCTACAGCCGAAGCGGTGGTGTATGACGGAGCCGAGTGGCAGGCGGATGCCGTGGTGGTGAGTACTGGCGGGGCAGGCACCAATTGGCGGATTGCGGAAGTCGACCATGTGATTTCAGCGGGAGCCACATCCAGCACTGTCAATATAATTCCGAATGGAGCACAGGTGATCGGGGTTACCGGGCGGGTAATGTCGGCAATTACCGGCAGCGGGATTGCTAGTTGGAAGCTCGGTGTTTCAGGGGCGGATAACCGTTATAGCGCGGGTTTGGGGCTGGGGCTCAACTCCTGGGCCAAGGGGCTGAGCGGGCAACCGCAAACCTATTATGCGGACACGCCGCTCTTGTTGAGCACCGATGCGGGAAGTTTTACCGGTGGCACAGTGCGGCTGGCGGTGCACTATGTGGAACTTACAATTCCGCGTTCGGTTTAAGAGGGAGCGCGACGATGGGCTATTGCCCTTGCTGCGCACAGGCCACGCATTTTGCCGCCGTTGGAGCGAGCGCGAGCCGGGCGTCGGGAATGGGCTCTCCGCAGTTATCACAGTAGCCAAATTCGTCGCCCTCAATTCTTCGGATCGCCGCATTTATTTGCCTGATTTCAACTTCCCGCCGTGCTTGCGTGGCCTTGGCCATGGCCTGTTGTTGCATGGCGTCCATCCGGGAAAGGCGGCCGACTGATTGCTGGTCAAGCGGGACAGTATCGCGAGACCCGGCATTGGTTTGCGACTCTGCGTGGAGTGCTTGCAAACGTGCGGTCAGCAATGCCTGATAACGTTTTTTTGTCTCGCTTTTCACATTTTCTCCGGCAATTTGCTTGCATTCTTGTGCCTATGCTATGATCTATGTGATCAAATGCCAGCAAAAACGATGGTGGAGTGGAAGTGTGGGCCAAAAAAAACATCAATTAAGCGCGGTAGACCCGGTTTGGGCCTCTATAAAGGCCGAAGGGCAAGCGATTATTGACTATGAACCTGCGATGGCAGGCGTGGTTTATGGCGCTGTTTTGCACCATAAATCGCTGGAATCAGCACTTGCTTACCGGATATCGCAAAAACTCGCTTCGGGTGATATGAGTGAAAGCGTGCTGAATGAAGTGTGTGTTGAGGCATTCCGTGATGCGCCGGAACTTGGCCAAGCTGCGCGTGCCGATATTGTGGCGGTGCTGGACCGCGACCCTGCCTGCCACCGGAGTATTCAACCTTTGCTTTATTTCAAGGGGTTTCAGGCTGTTCAGGCATTCCGTGTGGCGCATTGGCTGTGGCTGAAGGGCCGCAAGGATATGGCCTATTTCATCCAGATGCGTTGTTCTGAGGTTTTTGGCATTGATATCCATCCAGGTGCGAAAATCGGCCAGGGGTTGATGATCGACCATGCGCACTCAATCGTGATTGGCGAAACGGCGGTGGTGGGTGACAACGTGTCGATGCTGCATTCGGTGACGCTGGGCGGCACCGGTAAGGAAGACGATGACCGGCATCCGAAAATTGGTAACGGGGTGCTGCTGGGTGCCGGGGCCAAGGTTCTGGGCAATATCCATATTGGCCATTGCAGCCGTATTGCGGCTGGCTCGGTGGTTCTGAGTGATGTGCCGCCCTGCAAAACCGTGGCCGGTGTGCCGGCCAAGGTAGTGGGGGAGGCTGGCTGTGACCAGCCTTCGCATGAGATGGACCAACTTCTGAATGGTTGAGAGCGGTTAAGCCAACATTGAAATCGGGTTTTCCAGGTTGTTTTTGACGGCGGCGAGAAATTGCGCGCCAAGGGCACCATCAATCACGCGGTGATCAACTGAAAGCGTGACCGACATCACGGTGGCGATATCAAGTTCGCCATCGGCATTTACCACCGGCAGTTTTTGCCCCGCGCCAATGGCCAGAATTGAGGCGTGTGGTGGGTTGATCACGGCATCGAAATTGGTAATTCCCATCATGCCGAGATTGGAAATGGCAAAGCTGCCACCTTGATATTCGTGCGGGGCAAGTTTGCGGGACTTGGCACGAGCAGCAAGATCTTTCATCTCGGTCGAGAGGCTGGAAAGGGTGCGGTTTTCGGCATCGCGCAGCACCGGGGTGAACAAGCCGCCCTCAATGGCCACAGCCACGGCAACGTCGGATGGCTTGAGCTTGAGAATACGGTCTCCTGCCCAAACGGCGTTGCAGTCCGGCACTTCCTGCAAGGCATTGGCGCAGGCTTTGATGATGAAATCATTGACCGAAAGCTTAACGCCCTTGGCTTCAAGGCCCTTATTGAGCTCGGCGCGGAACTTCATCAACGCATCAAGGTGGATTTCGCGGCGCAGATAAAAATGCGGAATGGTTTGCGTGGCCTCAGTAAGCCGTGCCGCGATGATTTTGCGCATGCCGTCGAGCGGCACTTCCTCAAATTCGCGACCTTCATACATGGCCAGAATCTGTTCGGCGCTGGCACTTTTCGGTGCCGGTGCTTTGGCTGTTTCTGCCAGCGCGGCTTTGACGGCTGGCTGAGCCGAGGCACTTTCAACATCGGCTTTAACAATCCGGCCTTTGGGGCCGGAACCGGTGATATTTACCAGATCAAGGCCTTTATCGGCTGCGATACGGCGGGCAAGCGGGCTGGCGAAAACGCGATCTCCTTTGGCCGCGGGGGCTTCTACTTTGGCCGCCGGTGCCGCGGCAGGAGCGGCCGGATCTTCGGCTTTTTTCGTAGCTGGTTGTGCAGCCGCCGCAGGGGCGTCACCAATTTCGCTGGCATCTTCACCCTCTTCCAAAAGCACCGCGATGGGGGCGTTTACCTTCACGCCTTCGGTGCCCTCAGACACGAGAATTTTACCGATGGTGCCCTCGTCAACGGCTTCGAACTCCATCGTGGCTTTATCGGTTTCAATTTCACAGAACACATCACCGGAAGCAACGTTATCGCCCTCTTTGACGAGCCATTTGGCGAGCGTGCCTTCTTCCATTGTCGGCGAAAGGGCGGGCATAAGAATATTGATTGGCATAATCCGCTCCTAACGGTAAGTCACTGATTTAACGGCGGCAATCACTTCATCTGTGGTGACAAGCGCCAGTTTTTCAAGGTTGGCGGCGTAGGGCATTGGCACATCTTTACCGGTGCAGTTGATGACAGGTGCATCGAGATAATCAAAGGCCTCCTGCATGATCGTTGCCGAGATATGGCCGCCGATGGAAGCCACGGGGAAACCTTCTTCTACGGTCACACAACGGTTGGTTTTCTTTACCGAGTTGATAACGGATTCCGTGTCCATCGGGCGCAAAGTCCGCAGGTCAATCACCTCGGCTGAAATGCCTTCCTCTGCCAACTTGTCGGCAGCTTCAAGCGCATATTGCATACCTATACCAAAGCTAACAATGGTAACATCGGACCCTTCGCGCCAGATGCGGGCTTTACCGATGGGCACGGTATAATCCCCGATCTCCGGCACATCAAAGCTGCGGCCATAGAGTATTTCGTTTTCAAGCACGATCACCGGGTTTGGATCACGGATCGCGGATTTCATCAGGCCTTTATAGTCTGACGCCGAATAAGGCATGACGACCTTAAGGCCCGGCACCTGCGCATACCATGAAGCGTAATCATGGCTGTGCTGCGCGCCAACGCGGGAGGCCGCGCCATTCGCGCCGCGGAAAACG
>Ga0316205_10004194_pt1 | contig 12807 bp, 9 predicted proteins | sample 3monthpyrite_MG_FD_204941 | JGI IMG/M metagenome (GOLD analysis project Ga0316205, IMG submission 204941) | Microbial mat bacterial communities from mineral coupon in-situ incubated in ocean water Damariscotta River, Maine, United States -... | ecosystem: Environmental > Aquatic > Marine >... | reverse complement strand
GCGCAACCCGCGCGCGCCATCGCTTCGGCGGCCATTTTGGCCCCCTGCTTGTCGGTCAGGACGGCAACCGCCCCCATGCGCAGGGCAAAATCGATGAATTCGGCCCCATGCACACGGGTTCCCGGCAAGGCGGCAAACAGATGTCCCGGCCTGGTATCGCGGCTGTCCACCGAAAGACCGGTGATTGTGACCTCGGCACCGTGCTGCGCGCGCAGCCCCAAATCCCCCAAGCGAGCACGGTCTAGGCGGTTTTCGGGCATGGGGAGGTTCGCCTTTGTGGCTTGGATCAGTGATGTGCGGCCAGTGTTATCGTATCTTCAGGGGCTTTTTCAATCTGTGGGCGCAGCCCCAATAACGGGGCCACACGGGCGATGATTTCCGCGGCTACCGGCACAGCGGTCCAACCGGCGGTGCGGCGTGGCTCATCGCCTGAATCCTCGGTCGGTTCGTCCAGCGAAACCACCAGCACATATTTGGGATCATCGGCGGGAAAGGCGCTGGCGAATGTCGCGATCACCCGGTCCTCGTAATAGCCGCCGCCTTCGCGTTTGGGCTTGTCGGCAGTGCCGGTCTTGCCGCCCACCGCATAGCCGGGCACGTCACCAAAGCTGGCCGTGCCTTTGGTGACCACCTTGCGCAGCATTTCCATGATTTGACGGCTGGTTTCCTGAGAAATTACACGCTCGCCGCGTTGCGGGCCATCGGCCTTGAGAAGCGTCGGTTGCACGCGCGTCCCGCCATTGGCCAGGGTCGCATAGGCCGCCGCCAGATGCAGTGGGCTGGATGACAGCCCGTGGCCATAGGAAATGGTCATAGTCGAGATTTCAGACCAATTCTTGGGCCGCAGCGGATTGGCGTTCTTGCCCTCAACCAACTCGATCCGGGTTGGTTCCAGCAATCCCAGCGCCCCCAGAAAGCGCTGCTGTTCGTCCGCGCCGATTTCCATAGCGATGCGCGCAGTGCCAATGTTTGAGGATTTGACCACGATGTCGGAGACCGATAGGTTGTTCCCGTAGTTTCTGAAGTCCCGGATCTTGAACCTGCCCCAACGCAGCGGGCCTTTGGTGTCGATATTCGTGTCCGGTTGGACGATGTCCTGATCCAGAGCATTGGCGATTGTAAACGCCTTGAACACGGAGCCCAACTCATACAGGCCCTGAACGGCACGGTTGAACAGCGGGCTGTCGTCGGGCGCACCTTTGAGTGCGGGCAGCGGACGTGTGTTGGGGTCGAAATCCGGCAAAGAGACCAAAGAGATGACCTCGCCTGTGTTCACATCCAGCAAGACCGCCGCGGCGCCCTTGGCATTCAGCAATTTCATGCCGCCGTAAAGCACCTGCTCGGTCGCGGCCTGCACCGACAGATCCAGCGCCAATTCCAATGGCGCGTCGCCGCGTGCCGGATCCCGCAATTCCGCATCGAATTCCTTTTCGACGCCGGCCACGCCAATGATTTCAGCTGCATGCACGCCTTCGCGCCCAAAAGAGCTGCCTCCCAATACGTGGGCGGCAAGACGGCCATTTGGGTAAAGCCGCATCTCTCTGGGGCCAAACAACAAGCCGGGATCGCCAATGTCATGCACTTGTTGCATTTGCTCGGGGCTCATCCGTTTTTTGATCCAGATGAATTTTCGATCCCCGGTGAAGGCCTTGACCAGTTTTTCTTCCTCGAGATCGGGAAAGATTTCGACCAGCGCCTGTGCCGCGCGCATCTTGTCGATCATCAGCGGCGGCTGGGCATATAACGAGTTTGTCACGAAATTGGTCGCCAGAATTCGACCTTGCCGATCCACGATGTCTGCGCGTTCGGCCAAAATGGCGGCCCCTGCCGCCGAGGCGCGCGGCTCCACCGGTTCGGATGCGGCCAGTGTGCCCATCCGAACGCCGACGAGGGTAAAGGCCAACAACAAGAATGCGCCCATGACCAAAAGGCGGCTTTCGGCGGATTGCCGGGCACGGTCACGCATCTGTTCGTGGCGTTTACGCAGGTTTTCGCGTTCGATCGCGTCGGGGTTTTCGCCAGTCTGACGGGCGGCGATGATACGGGCCAGCGGGCGTAACGGTGTGCGGATCATTCTGCGCCCTCCAAAATGGCTGCGAGGTCGATCGGGGTGAGTGTGGGAAATCCGAGGTCGGTAGGAAAGGCCACCTGATCTACGCGGTCAAAATGACCCGGGGTCAGGGGCAACAGGCCCAGACGATCAAAATTCAAATCTGCGAGTTCCCTCAGGTTGTCGGGCCGGTTCAGATAGGCCCATTCCGCCTTGAGAACACCCAGTTGCTCACGCAGTTCGCCGATCTGTGTTTGCAGATCACCAGCATGGCGGATGGCCAATTGCGTCTGGTAGTTTTGCGAATACGCCCAGAAAGCCATCGAAATGACGGCCACACCAGAACACAACATCAACACCCATTTGATCACAACAACTTCCCCAATTCGATCTGCTTGAAGCCCAGATTTACGTCGCCAACGGGACGCGCCGGCGTGTCCAATCTTTGCGCCACACGCAATTTGGCGCTGCGCGCTCGCGGATTTTCCGCCAATTCTTGCTGGTCGGGACCCAGGGCCTTGCCCAATGTCTTGAAACCCGGCTCGCGCTTGGCGCGTTCGGGCGCGTGACGGCTGCCACCGCCGCCGGCATCCGCGCGGTCCTGCAAGAACCTTTTGACAATCCTGTCCTCAACCGAGTGAAAACTGACCACTGCCAGCAATCCGCCGGGTTTGAGCGCGCGCTCTGCGGCCTCAAGCCCGGCCACAAGTTGCCCGTATTCGTCATTCACCGCGATGCGGATCGCCTGAAAGCTGCGCGTTGCGGGGTTTGATTGCCCGGGTTTGGGCCGCGGAAGGCAGCCGGCAACGATTTCGGCCAACTGACCCGTGGTCACGATCGGAATATCGGCCCGTTTGGCCACGATTGCCCGCGCTATTCGCCGCGCGGCACGTTCTTCGCCGTAATTGAACAGAATGTCGGCCAGCGTCCTTTCCGATGCGGTATTGACCAGATCCGCCGCGGACGGGCCGTCGGCGCCCATGCGCATGTCCAATGGGCCGTCGCGCATGAAGGAAAACCCGCGCTCGGCCTGATCCAGCTGCATCGAGGACACGCCAAGATCCAGCACAACGCCGTCCACCAGCTTGCCGGCGGCCCGGTCAAGATTGGAAAACGTGTCCAGGGCAAAGGAAAAACGCGTGCCCCATTTGGTCGCGAAAGCCTGGGCTGTCGCTTGGGCCGAGGGGTCGCGGTCTATGCCCAGAACGGTCTCGGCGCCTGCGGTCAACAAGCCCGCCGTATAGCCGCCCGCGCCAAAAGTGCCATCAATCCAATCGCCCCGCACAGGGGCGACCGCGTCAAGCAGGGGGCGCAACAAGACAGGGGTATGGGGAGCATCGGGAAGCGGCTTTGATTGCTTGGCAGCGGCAGCCATAACCTATCCCCTTTCTTGGGCATCCAGCAGTGACAATGGGTCGAAGTCATCTGGCAACTCATCCAGCCAGGCTTCGGTCTTGGCCAGCTCGACACGCTCATAGGTTTCGGGCTGCCAGATCTGGAAGGTATCGCCCGAGGCGATGAAAAAGGCCTCTTTGTCCAAGCCGATTTTCTCGCGCAGCTTTTGTGGCAACAGCAGGCGACCGTCGCTGTCGACCTCGGTCGGCAGGGATTGGCCGTGGATCAGACGTTCCAGCATGCGGCGCTCCATCGACCCGCGCGGCATGGAGTCAATCTTGGCGTCGACCTCATCTATGGCCTCGACCGTATAGCATTCGAGGAATTTGCGGCGGTGGTCGCCGTATACAATCACCAATTGCGGGCGCAGGCCGTCTTTCCAGTCCGGGTCGCCAGCCTCCAGAACACGGCGAAACAGGGCCGGGATAGACACCCTGCCCTTCGCGTCCACCTTATGGTGGCTCTCGCCTCTGAACCTTCTGGCCACCTGCGCGGCTCCTTAACTCGGGCCAGAGACGGAAACGGCGGATTGAGCTGCTGCCACTGCTCAATCCGCCGCTCTCATCCCATCTCTGGGTGTTTCCAGCTGCGCGCGCCACCTGGGGGGATGTCTGCTCGCTCGCGCGCCGGATCTCTCTTTTGGATGAAGCGGGTGCCTGTATGAAACCTGACTTGGGATTGTTTCGGAGGTCTTGTTGCCTCTTATCGTCCCGTCCTCATCGTGGAACTAGGAATGCCATGTGCATTTCCACAAATCAACAAAAAAATGGGAAATCGAGGGAATTTTTGGCACTTCATGGGTCGTCAATTATTCGCTCGATCGGGAGGGCATCACTTTTCCACAATATATGTGCGTATTTGCGACTATTCGCACTATATATAGACGTTTTTCGGAGCGCCGCCGAATTCCCGGAAAATCCCAGAAAATCTTGAATGCTGGCCCAAGGGCCAAATTATTCGGATGGAATTGCATCGAATCCCCCATAAGGAAGGGGTGAATTCATCTGAGTCACTGCTGAGTCGCGATCTGTCCCACGCTTTCCCAATCCTTGGATAATCGCGGCTGCGCAGGCGGCCGATGGGTAAGTTGTCACTCATCGCTGGCCCGCCGGCACGCCGTGGACGGGCAGCGCTGGGCCCTCGGCCCATGTAAATGCTGCATAGCGGCATTGCATTCTTGGACATTGTGCAGGCGCAGCATTCGCCTAGATTGATCTCAACAGTTCACAAAACGCCCAGCGAACAGGGCAATTAAGAGGTAAGACCATGGCTTTGGTACATGACAACAAGACAGCTTCCCTGAACATCTTCGGCCGCTTGGTCGGTTTTGTTCACGCCATCAACGAAAGCATGCGCAAATCCATGCAGTTTCGTCGCACAATGCGCGAGCTGCAGGCTTTGTCGGCGCGCGAACTCGCGGATCTGGGCATCCATCGCTCCAATATCGCCAGCATCGCCTATGAAAGCGTTTACGGCAAATAGGGTTTTCGAATGGTTCGCGCCCTCCTCCCTGGTGCGAACTACCAAGAGCGGCAGCAGGTCCTCCCCCTGCTGCCGTTTTTTATGGGGGGCTATCCCAATATGGCGTTGCCTTTCATTTGTCTAACGGCGCTCACGCCTGGGCGTGCGCTTTGCACCGCAGCAATCACCTCTGGCAAGTTGGGCGCTTCGTCCACCACCACCACCTGACCGCCCGTGGCCAACGCATTCATCACATTGGCCATCGCAGACAGGCGCGCGTCACGTGGCAACATATGCAAGATCCGATCCAGCAAGATCACGTCATATTTTTGATCCGACTGCCAGTTGTCGATGCTGGCCACCTCTGCGGTGATTGCCAGGCTTTCGGCCTGGGCCGCCTGCAACATTTGCGCGATGCCCGTAGGCGAAATGTCAATTCCATGCACCTTGTGGCCCAGCCGGGCAATGAACAGGGCATCACGCCCCTGCCCGCACCCAACGTCCAGAACAAGGTGCGCCTTGTCGCCAAGCGCGTGAAAAAAATCGGTGACAAAACGGCTGGGCGGGCCCAGCGCATCGGGGCCTTGGCTCTTGTAGTATTCCTCGTAATCGGTGCTCATTTTGTCCACTAGAACGGGATGTCTTCGGCAGGTGCCACGAAACTGGCCACAACCTTTTTGGTGCCGGCCTTGTCAAACTGGATGTCCAATTTGTCGCCTTCCAGCCCCGTCACCACACCATAGCCGAATTTCTGGTGAAAGACGCGCGCGCCCAACTCGTAGGCGGCGATTGCTGTGGCATCTATCACCACATGGCGGCCCTCTTTGGGTTGCGACAGGCCGCGATCGGAACTGCGCGCCTGCAACCGCTTCCAGCCCGGCGAATTATACCCGTCCGCCTGGGCGGCCGTTTCCATGATGCCGCCGCTGGGGGTCGCCGCGCCGTATCCGCCGCCATACAGGCCCGGCGGCGTCAGCACTTCGACGTGGTCGTGGGGCAATTCATCAATGAAACGGCTGGGCAAGGAGGATTGCCATTGCCCATAGACACGCCGATTGGCCGCGAAGGAGATTGTGCATATTTCCTCGGCGCGGGTGATGCCGACATAGGCCAGGCGGCGCTCTTCCTCCAGTCCCGCCTGCCCGCTTTCATCCATCGAGCGTTGCGAGGGGAACAGCCCGTCTTCCCACCCCGGCAGAAACACTACTGGAAACTCCAAACCCTTGGCCGCGTGCAGGGTCATGATCGACACCTTGTCGTCGCCCGCGTCGGTTTCGTTGTCCATGATCAGCGACACGTGCTCCAGAAAGCCTTGCAGGTTGTCAAACCCTTCCAGTGCCTTGACCAGTTCCTTGAGGTTTTCGAGCCTCCCCGGCGCCTCTGGCGTTTTGTCGTTCAGCCACATATCGGTGTAGCCGCTTTCGTCCAGCAGGCGTTCGGCAATCTCGATATGGCTGTCTTGCGCCTTGACGATCGCGTCGTGCCACATGGCAAATTGCGCGACCAGCTTGGCCACCTCGGTTTTCGCCTTGCCTTTGAGAGTGCCGGATTCCACGGCCAGGCGCGCGCCTTCCATCAGGCTGACACCATTGTTGCGAGCCATGTGCTGGATGCCTTGCAGCGCCTTGTCACCCACGCCGCGTTTGGGGGTATTGATGATGCGTTCCAGTGCCAGATCGTCATCCGGGCTGACGGCGGCGCGGAAATAGGCCATCGCATCGCGGATTTCCATGCGTTCATAAAATCGCGGACCGCCGATCACGCGATAGGGCAATCCAATGGTCAGGAACCGGTCTTCAAAAGCGCGCATCTGGTGGGACGCGCGCACCAGAATTGCCATGTCATTCAGGTTTTTGGGAGCGTGTCCTCGGGTGCCGCGTTGCGTGGCCTCCACCTCTTCGCCGACCCAGCGGGCCTCTTCATCACCGTCCCAATGGCCAATCAGCCGGACCTTGTCGCCGCCTTCGGCCTCTGTCCACAGTTCTTTGCCCAAGCGGCTGGAATTGCCTGCAATGACACCAGAGGCGGCGGCCAGAATATGCGCGGTTGAGCGATAGTTCTGCTCCAGGCGCACAACCTTGGCACCGGGGAAATCCTTGTCGAACCGTAAGATATTGCCCACCTCGGCGCCGCGCCAGCCATAAATCGACTGATCGTCATCGCCAACGCAGCAGATATTCTTGTGCCCGCCCGCCAACAGCCGCAACCACATATACTGGGCGACATTGGTGTCTTGGTATTCATCCACCAGAATGTATTTGAACACGCGTTGGTATTGCTGCAGCACATCATCATGCGTCTGAAAAATGGTGACCATGTGCATCAGCAGATCGCCGAAATCCACCGCATTCAGGGTTTTCAGCCGCTCTTGATATTGTTCATACAGGTCGGTGCCGTAATTGTTGAAGGCCCCCGCCTCGGCGCCGGGCACCTTGTCCGGGGTCCAGGCCCGGTTTTTCCAATGGTCGATCAGATGCGCCAACTGGCGCGCGGGCCAGCGTTTGTCATCGATCCCTTGTGCGACAATCAATTGCTTGAGCAGGCGGATCTGGTCATCCGTGTCCAGAATGGTGAAATTCGATTTCAACCCGACCAATTCGGCATGGCGGCGCAGCAGTTTTACACAAATGGCGTGAAAGGTGCCCAGCCAGGGCATGCCCTCGGCGGGATGACCCAACATGCTGCCCACACGGTTTTTCATCTCGCGGGCGGCCTTGTTGGTAAAGGTGACGGCCAAAATCTCATGCGGTCGGGCGCGGCCTGCGTTCAACAGATGCACGATGCGGGCCGTCAGCGCCTTGGTCTTGCCGGTGCCAGCGCCCGCCAGCATCAATACCGGCCCGTCCAGCGTTTCCACCGCTTCGCGCTGCGCGGGGTTCAATCCGTCCAGATAGGGTTGCGGGCGGGCGGCCATCGCGCGCGCCGACAGCGTTGCCGTCTCAAACGCGTCCATTTCGTCAAAACTGCTCATGGGCGCGACAATATGCAAGCTTGGCACAAAGTAAAAGCCTTTGTTCGCACTATGTTCCAAGATGTCGAATTGCCTTTTGGACCCGATCTTTTACAAACGGCGCATGGATCTAGCTAACAAATACCCCGCCATTTCTGACCTGCGGCGCAAGGCCCGCCGGCGCATCCCGCATTTCATGTGGGAATATCTGGACAGCGGCACCGGAGACGAGCTTGGCGATCAACGCAATCGCGACGGGCTGGCGAATGTGCATCTGAAAACCACCATTCTGGGCGGCGAGGTCACACATGATTTGCGCACCGATTTTCTGGGTATGACTTTCGACGCGCCATTTGGAATTGCCCCATTGGGCATGTCCGGGGCGATCTGGCCGGGTGCGGAAAGCGCGCTGGCCTGCTTGGCCAAATCCGCGAACATCCCCTATACGATGTCGACAATGGCGACGCGGACGCCAGAGGACATCGCACATCAATTTGGCGAAAACGGGTGGTTTCAGCTTTATCCGCCGGGTGAAATGGATGTGCTGGACGACATGCTGGCGCGTGCGCGCGCCGCGGGCTTTCGGGCGCTGGTGTTGACGGTGGATGTGCCCGCGCAATCGCGCCGTGAGCGCCAGGTGCGCAGCGGGTTGACCAACCCGCCTTCCATCACCTTGCGCACCCTTGCCCATGTGGCGCAGTGCCCGGCCTGGGCGATAGGCACCCTGCGCCATGGTATGCCCGGCATGCCGATCATCACCAAATATTCCAAAGTGCCGCAAAAAGGCCCGCTGCCGTCCAATGCCCATATTGGCTATTTGCTGCGTGTGCCGCCGGATTGGGACTATCTGGCGCGGCTGCGCGACAAATGGGATGGGCCGCTGATCATCAAGGGCGTCCTGGAACCCGACGATGCGGTGCGTTTGCAAAACACCGGGGCCGATGCTGTCTGGATTTCCAATCACGCCGCGCGCCAGTTTGACGGCAGCCGCGCCGCGATCACCCATGTGGCCCCGATCCGTGCCGCCGTTGGCCCGGATTTTCCGCTGTTGTTTGACAGCGGTGTGATGGGCGGCTTGGACATCTTGCGCGCCATCGCTTTGGGCGCTGATTTCGTGATGCTGGGCAAGGCGTTTCATTATGGTCTGGGGGCGCTTGGCACAAGGGGTGCAGATCATGTCGTGGATGTTCTGCGTGCCGATCTCATCGCCAATATGGGCCAGATGGGCATTGAGCGCCCCACGCAAGCCCCTGGTTGCCTGATCGCTTAGCACCGATTTGCCACGGGCGTTGTTGACCGCTTAGCTGCATTGCAGCATAAACCCAGCTAATCGCTGCTTTTCAAGGACAGATCATGGCTGAATTTCAGAAGATCCTCATCGCCAACCGTGGTGAAATTGCCATCCGCGTCATGCGCGCCGCCAATGAATTGGGTAAACGGACGGTCGCGGTCTATGCGGAAGAGGACAAGCTCAGCCTGCACCGTTTCAAGGCAGACGAAGCTTACAAGATTGGCGAAGGCCTGGGGCCTGTGGCCGCTTATCTGTCGATCGAGGAAATCATCCGGGTGGCCAAGTTGTCCGGCGCGGACGCGATCCATCCGGGCTATGGGCTGTTGTCGGAAAACCCCGATTTCGTGGACGCTTGTGACGCCAACGGGATCACGTTCATCGGCCCCAAGGCAGCCACCATGAGGGCGCTTGGCGACAAGGCCAGCGCGCGGCAGGTGGCGATCAAGGCCGGCGTGCCGGTGATCCCGGCCACTGAGGTTCTGGGCGACGACATGAAAAAGGTGGCCGTGCAGGCCGCAGAGGTGGGCTATCCGCTGATGCTCAAGGCGTCCTGGGGCGGCGGCGGACGCGGCATGCGCCCGATCATGGGTGCCGATGAGCTGGAAGAAAAAGTGCTGGAAGGCCGCCGAGAGGCCGAGGCCGCCTTTGGCAATGATGAGGGCTATCTGGAAAAGATGATCCTGCGCGCGCGCCATGTCGAGGTGCAGATATTGGGCGACAGCCAGGGCAACATCTATCACCTGTGGGAGCGCGATTGCTCGGTTCAACGACGCAACCAGAAAGTGGTGGAACGCGCCCCTGCCCCGTATCTGTCACCCGCCCAGCGTGAAGAGATCTGCAACCTTGGCAAGCGCATCGCCGAGGCGGTGGATTACGAATGCGCGGGCACGATCGAATTTCTGATGGATATGGACAGCGGTGCCTTCTACTTCATCGAGGTCAACCCGCGTGTGCAGGTCGAGCATACAGTGACCGAGGAAGTCACCGGCATCGACATCGTGCAGGCCCAGATCAAGATCGCAGAGGGCAAGTCACTGATCGAGGCCACAGGCACGGCCAGCCAATATGATGTGCAATTGAACGGCCACGCCATTCAGTGCCGAATTACGACCGAAGATCCGACCAACAATTTCATTCCTGACTATGGCCGTATCACCGCCTACCGCGGCGCGACGGGCATGGGCATTCGCCTGGATGGCGGCACGGCCTATTCGGGTGCGGTCATCACCCGCTATTATGACAGCCTGCTGGAGAAGGTCACCGCCTGGGCACCCACACCCGAGGCTGCCATTGCGCGGATCGACCGGGCCTTGCGCGAGTTTCGAATTCGCGGCGTGTCCACCAATATTGCCTTTGTCGAGAACCTGCTGAAGCATGAGGACTTTTTGTCCAATCGCTATCATACCAAATTCATTGATGAGACGCCTGAGCTGTTCCATTTTCGCAAACGCCGGGACCGCGCCACCAAGATCCTGACCTATCTGGCCGACATCACCATCAACGGCCATCCCGAGACTTCGGGCAGCATACGTCCGGCCGACATCAAGGAGCCAAAGGCGCTCATTCTGAAAGGCACGGATGTGGGCCCGGGGACACGGCAGATCCTGGATCGCGACGGCCCTGAAGGCGTGGCCAGATGGCTGTCCGAACAAAAGCAATTGCTGATCACCGACACGGCCATGCGCGATGGACATCAATCGCTGCTGGCCACGCGCATGCGCTCAATCGACATGGCGCGCGTCGCACCGGCCTATGCGGCCAAGCTGCCGCAATTATTCAGCCTGGAGTGCTGGGGCGGCGCGACTTTTGACGTTTCTTACCGGTTCTTGCAGGAATGTCCCTGGCAGCGATTGCGCGACATCCGCGAGGCCGTGCCCAATATCATGACGCAGATGCTGTTTCGCGGCTCAAACGGGGTGGGCTATACCAATTACCCCGACAATGTGGTGCGCTTTTTCATCAAACAGGCCGCCGAGACGGGCATTGATGTGTTCCGGATTTTCGACAGCCTGAACTGGGTTGAAAACATGCGCGTGGCCATCGATGAGGCCGCTAGCCAGAACAAGGTGGCCGAAGCCGCGATCTGTTACACCGGTGATCTGCTTGACCCGAACCGGGCCAAATATGACCTGAAATACTATGTCGATATGGGCCGTGAGCTGCGCGAGGCCGGCGCGCATATTCTGGGCCTGAAAGACATGGCGGGCCTGTTGAAACCCGCCGCCGCGCGGGTATTGATCAAGGCGTTGAAGGAAGAGGTCGGCCTGCCGATCCATTTTCACACACATGATACGGCGGGCATCGCCAGCGCCACCATTCTGGCGGCCAGCGAAGTAGGCGTTGATGCCGTCGATTGCGCGATGGATGCGTTTTCGGGCAATACCAGCCAGGCGACATTGGGCACTGTGGTCGAGGCACTGCGCGGCACTGATCGTGACACCGGCCTGGACATTGCCGCGATCCGCGAAATCTCAAACTATTGGGAAAGCGTGCGCGCCCATTACGCCGCCTTTGAAAGCGGTCTTCAGGCCCCGGCCTCAGAGGTTTACCTGCACGAAATGCCGGGCGGACAGTTTACCAACCTCAAGGCGCAGGCGCGCTCGATGGGGCTGGAGGAGCGCTGGCATGAGGTGGCGCAGGCCTATGCCGATGTGAACCAGATGTTCGGCGATATCGTCAAGGTGACGCCATCGTCCAAGGTGGTGGGCGACATGGCGTTGATGATGGTCAGCCAGGGGCTGAGCCGCGCCGAGGTAGAGGACCCCAAGAAAGAGGTGGCCTTCCCCGAAAGCGTTGTCGACCTGATGCGCGGTTCGTTGGGCCAACCGCCCGGCGGCTTTCCCAAGGCGTTGCAAAAGAAGGTGCTGAAAGGCGAAAAACCAATCACCGACCGTCCCGGCTTGCATGCCAAGCCTGTTGATCTTGAGGCCACACGCGCGAGCCTGTCCAAGGAATTGGAAGGCTTCAAGGTCGATGACGAGGATCTGAATGGCTATCTGATGTATCCGAAAGTGTTCCTGGACTACATGGGACGGCACCGGGTTTACGGGCCCGTGCGCACCTTGCCGACTTCGGCCTTTTTCTACGGCATGGAGCCGGGCGACGAATTGTCGGCAGAGATCGACCCCGGTGTGACACTGGAAATCCGCTGCCAGGCGATCGGCGAAACCAACGCCGAGGGCGAGGCAAAGGTGTTCTTCGAGTTGAACGGCCAGCCACGGATCATCCGGGTGAAGGACCGCTCATCTGCCGCCGCGGCGCGCAGCTTGCCCAAAGCCGACCCCGGCAATGCCAATCACATTGGCGCGCCCATGCCAGGTGTGGTGGCCACTGTCGCGGTGCAGGTAGGCAGCGCTGTCAAAAAGGGCGACCTGCTGCTGACCATCGAAGCCATGAAGATGGAAACCGGCATTCACGCGGAACGCGATGCGCTGATCAAGGCTGTGCATGTCACCCCCGGCGGGCAGATCGACGCCAAGGATCTGTTGCTGGAGCTTGAATAACCCCACCCGGGGTGGCACGAGTTTTCGTGACATCGCACCTTGCAGGCGGCATTTCAAACGGGTTGAATGACCAAAGGAATGCCGCGAGGGAACTTGGATGATGTCAATCACGCCGGTTTATGCGGGCCTTTTGGCCTTGTTACTTCTTTGGCTCAGT
>Ga0316205_10004193_pt1 | contig 12810 bp, 11 predicted proteins | sample 3monthpyrite_MG_FD_204941 | JGI IMG/M metagenome (GOLD analysis project Ga0316205, IMG submission 204941) | Microbial mat bacterial communities from mineral coupon in-situ incubated in ocean water Damariscotta River, Maine, United States -... | ecosystem: Environmental > Aquatic > Marine >... | reverse complement strand
GACGGCCAAATACGGCGCCCTGTCGCCTGCAATCTCACCCGACGGACGCTTCCGGGGCGGGCTGCAGTTCTCGGGCGCTGCGCGAACCCGACGGTGGGCGGGGCGGACCTTCCAGCCCCACAACCTGCCGTCGCGCGGTCTGCCGAAACAGAAGTCCGTCGACACGTATATCCGCGCCCTGAAAGCCGACGTTCACGACATGCTGTTCGACGACTTGATGTTGTACGGTTCCACCCTACGAACGCGACGTCGTGCTGCGGCTTTGTAGATCCAGCGAATGTTCGCTGGCCGAAAATCGTCGAGCCAATCGCGAATTCCGGAAACTGCGCGAAAAGCTAAACACAAGCCAAAACGCAATCGGGGAAGGGTCCGACCATGACGTTGTTTAAGGAAGTCGAAGGCGACGTCGCGATCGTCGTGACCGGGGGCGTGTTCAAACAGGTCCCGCTCTACACCCGCAACGGGTTTCTTTTCGCGGGTGTCGCTGGTGGGTTCGTGCGGCTCAAAGCCGATGGAACCACGTCGAAGCCGCACATGCGTTTGGAGCATTTGGAAACCGAACTGGCGCTGCACCAAGACCGCCTAGGGCGTCTCGGGACGGCTGACATTCCGGAAGCCAAGCCGCTGTCGGTGGAAGTCGCCGGGCAACTCATGCTGACCGCCGGATAGTCGAACCGGATTAGAAAGGACACCCCGAATGGCCTCATACGAGAAACAGGGCGAAAGTGACGAATGGTATACACCCCGTTATGTTTTTGACGCGCTTGGCGTTTCCTTCGATCTCGACGTTGCCTGCCCGCCCGGGGGCCCGCGCCACGTTCCCACCGACACGTACTTTTCAGAAGCCGCCCTGGAACGTGAGTGGTTCGGTCTGGTCTGGATGAACCCCCCGTTTGGCCACCAGTCCACCAAGCGCAAATGGCTCCGCAAGTTCTTCGATCACCACTGCGGGATCGCGCTCCTGCCGGACAGGACAAGCGCCCCCTGGTGGCAGGAATTCGCACCACTAGCCGACGCGGTTTTGTTCGTCGCGCCGAAAGTGAAGTTCGAACGCCCCGACGGTTCGATCGGAGAACAGCCCGGCACCGGAACCACCCTCTTTGCCTGCGGACAGCCCGCAACCGAAGCACTCATCCGCGCCTCGGTTCTAGGGCAAGTATTTCAACCCGTCAGACGCGCCGCCTGACCCACACAACAGAACCCCCGTTAGCCATGCCCCTTTCCCGAGACTTCGCCCCACGATTGATGCCCGTCCACACGGCCGCGCATTATCTTGGCGTGTCGGAAAGTATGCTTCGGGCGCTGAACCTGCCCCGTCGCGAACTGCGCGGGAAACGGGTCTACGACAAAGCTGACCTTGACGCGTTCGCCGACGACCTGCCCTATGAAGGTTCGGGGGAGAACGAATGCGACACGGGCGAAGCGGACGCGGCTTTCGGTTGAAGGGTTTGAAACGATATCGGGTTGGCGGGATCGAATACGTCTACCACAGGCGGACGGGGGTCAAGCTACCGGCCGATATCCCCGAGACGGATCCGGTGTTTCTGGAAGCCTACATGGCCGCCGAAGCCATGAAGGGCCCGCCGCAAAGACGGAACGGGCCCGGGTCGGTCGAAGCTGTCCTGGAAAGCTGCCGCCGGTCGCCGGGGTTCCGCGCACTTAGCCCGGCATACCGGGCGCAAATGGGTCAGCAGTTCAAAAAGATTGTGGGGAAGGGGGCCGCAGTTCCGTTTTCCCAGATCCAGCGACGGCACATCGAAAGCGATCTGCGGGATCTGGCGCCACACGCTGCGACCAAGCGGCTAAAGGCGTGGCGGATCGTCTGCCGGTTTGCGGTTGGTATGGTCCGGGACAACGACCCGACTGAGGGGATCAAGGCGCCATCGGTTCCGAAGACCGACGGGCACACGCCTTGGACGACGGCCGACATTGCGGCTTTTCGCGATCACTGGCCGGTCGACACGGCCCAACGCCTCGCGATGGAATTGATCTACTGGACCGGGGCCCGCATGGCCGATGCGGTCCGCTTGGGGCCGGGTATGGCCGATGCGGCCGGCTGGCTTTGTTTCGTGCAAAAGAAGACCAAGGGCCCGGTTGCGGTCCCATTCACGCGGGGGTTGCCCGTCTTCGTCGACCCGTCGGATCTGGCCCATTTGAAAGCGGCGATCAGGGCACAGCCGAAGCACATGACTTTCATGGTCACCGCCCACGGGCACAGCCGATCGGAAAAGGCGGCGTCGGCGTGGTTCTCAAAAGCTGCCCGGACTGCGGGACTTATAGGGAAAACCGGGCACGGCTTGCGCAAATCAAGAGCGATCGTGCTTGCCGAAGCCGGGGCAACGACCCACCAAATCGCCGCATGGACGGGGCATGAAAGCCTCTCGGAAGTGGAACACTACAGCCGCGCCGCACAAAAGCGGCGGCTGCTTTCGGGTACGGACGGGGAACAGAAGTTGTCTAAGACCCAAGACCCTTAGACAAAAACGCCGAAAAACCGAACGTTTTCAACGAGGTTTTTTGAGGGTGGCGACCCCGGCAGGACTTGAACCTGCAACCTATCCCTTAGGAGGGGATTGCTCTATCCAGTTGAGCCACGGGGCCACGGGACCGCTTCTGCGGCTTTTCGGCCGACCTAGCAAGTCTTGGACATTCCCGCGCAAACAGGTATTGCAAAAAAGACAAACCTACACTCGGAACGGCCATGAACGACAACAAGCCTCCACGCCGACCCCTGACATTGCGAGATGTGGCCGAAGTTGCCGGAGTCAGCGAGATGACCGTCAGCCGCGTTCTGCGCGACCGTGGCGATGTCAGTCAGGGAACGCGGGACAAGGTTCTGAACACCGCCCGCGAGATGGGCTATGTCCCCAACAAGATTGCGGGAGCGCTTGCCTCCAGCCGGGTCAATCTTGTCGCGGTGGTCATTCCGTCGCTGTCGAACATGGTTTTTCCCGAAGTCCTGACCGGGATCTCCAATGCGCTGGAAAACACACCATTGCAGCCGGTTGTAGGCGTCACCGATTACAAGCCGGAAAAGGAAGAAAAAGTCCTTTACGAGATGCTTTCCTGGCGTCCTTCCGGGGTTATCGTCGCCGGTCTCGAGCATTCCGAGGCCGCCAGTGCCATGCTGGCAGGGTCCGGTATTCCCGTGGTCGAGATCATGGACGTGGATGGCGATCCCATTGACTGCGTCGTTGGGATCTCGCACCGCCGCGCCGGTCGCATCATGGCCAACCGAATTCTGGATGCCGGTTACCGGCGGATTTGTTTCCTGGGATCAGCCATGGGCATGGATCACCGCGCGCGCAAGCGGTTCGAGGGGTTTGTCGAAGCGCTTGCCAAGCGTGGCGTTGAACTTCAGGACCACGAATTTTATGGTGGCGGCTCGGCGCTGGGCAAGGGGAGAGAGATGACGGCGACGGTGCTGGACCGCAGCCCGGATCTGGATTTCCTCTACTATTCCAATGATCTGATCGGGGCGGGCGGCCTGCTGTACTGCATCGAGAAGGGGTATGATATTCCAGGCCGGTTGGGGCTGGCGGGGTTCAATGGAGTCGAATTGCTTAAGGGTTTACCGACGATGCTTGCAACCGTTGACAGTTGCCGAGACGAGATCGGGCGCGCGGCGGCAAATCTGATCCTGAGCCGGATCGACAACCCCAAAGCACCGGAAATCATCGTGCTGGAGCCGATGATCGAACCGGGCGAGACCATGCGCAATCCGGTTTGAGCGGTGTTTGACCGGCCAGACTTCAATCGCCTGCTTGTTTGGGTGCTGCTGGGTCTGGCGGCAACACATACTCTGTTTGCCTCGTTTCCGGCCATAGATCTTGCTGTCTCATCGCTGTTCTTCGATGGCACGGGTTTTCCGACAACAAATTCCCATGGTCTGGAATTCTTCCGGCTCGTGTATTGGGACATGACCGTGGTGTTCGCCCTGTCCTTGCTGTTTTTATGGTGCCTGTCGCTGGTCATGGGCCACCGGGCCCATGTCTCGCACAAGATCTGGCTCTTTGGCTGGGGGATGTTCATCATCGGTCCCGGCTTGCTGGTGAACGCGTTCATGAAAACATACATTGGCCGCGCGCGTCCCGCCGATAGCCAGCCCTTCGGCGGAGAAAAGCTGTTCACGCCTCCCTTTGAGTTCGCCGGTCAATGCGAGCGCAATTGTTCATTCGTTTCGGGCGAGGGAACAGCGGCTGTCGTGTTCGCGATCGTGACGAGCGTGCTTTTCTGGCGATGGGTGCCGCAAAGATACCGGGGCATTTTCGCGACGATACTCATTGCGACCTCAATCGTCGTCGCCGGTTTGCGCGTCATCAACGGACGCCATTACCTGTCCGACATACTGATCGGTGGCTGGCTGATGGCTTTGCTGGCCCTTGTGCTGTTCCGGGTGCTGAAGCTGCACAACGAGCTGTCAACATTCACACCACGGGCTTGCCGGGCCGATCTGCGGGCTGCCCATGCCCGCTTTACCCGCCCGGTTCTTGTCTGGCTAAGGTTAGTCACACCGCGAGAAAGCTAGGCTTCCACCGCCCTTGCCGCCCTTTTGCGCTCATGCGGGTTAAGATAGCGTTTGCGAAGGCGGATCGCGCCCGGTGTTACCTCTACCAGTTCATCGTCATTGATATAAGCAATGGCCTGTTCCAGGCTCATCTGGACCGGCGTGGTCAGCCGCACCGCATCATCGGTCCCGGACGCACGCACGTTGGTCAGCTTCTTGCCTCTGAGAGGGTTCACGTCCAGGTCGTTGTCCCGGCTATGCTCGCCGATAATCATTCCCTGATACACCGGCTCCTGCGCCGGGATGAACATCTTCCCGCGCTCTTCAAGGTTCCACAGCGCGTAGGCGACTGAGACGCCGGGCTCCATCGAGATCAGCACACCGGCACGGCGTCCGGGAATCGCGCCCTTGTAGGGAGCCCAATCATGGAAAACGCGGTTCAGAACCCCGGTGCCCCGCGTGTCGGTCAGGAACTCGCCGTGATACCCGATCAGGCCTCGCGAGGGGACATGGGCGATGATCCGGGTCTTGCCCTCGCCCGAGGGTTTCATCTCGGTCAACTCTCCCCGACGCGGACCCGTAAGCTTTTCGATCACTGCACCGGTGTATTCATCGTCCACATCGACCGTGACTTCCTCGATCGGCTCCATCCGCTGCCCGTCGACCTCGCGAAACAGCACCTGGGGGCGCGAAATGGACAATTCGAACCCTTCACGGCGCATGTTCTCGATCAGAACGCCCATCTGCAATTCACCTCGTCCCGCCACTTCAAACGCGTCGCCGCCCGGAGTGTCGGAGATCTTGATCGCGACGTTGCTTTCGGCTTCTCTCATCAGGCGCTCGCGAATGACGCGCGATTGCACTTTCTTCCCGGAACGACCGGCGAGCGGGCTGTCATTTATGCCGAAGGTCACTGTGATGGTTGGCGGGTCAATGGGTTGCGCTGGCAGTGGGTCGTCCACCGCAAGCGCGCAGATCGTATCGGCGACAGTTGCCTTTGACATGCCCGCAAGGCTGACAATATCACCCGCAGCGGCTTCAGCGATGTCCTGCTGTCCAAGGCCCCGGAACGCCTGAATACGGGTGACGCGAAACTGTTCGATCTTTTGGCCGATACGGCTAAGTGCCTGGACGGTCGCGCCCACTTTCAACGTACCCGCCTCGACCCGACCGGTCAGCAGCCGACCGACAAACGGGTCTGCGCCCAGAGTTGTGGCCAGCATGCGGAAATCCTCGCCAAGCCGCGCCAGTTGGCTGGGCGGGCGCACGTGGCGCACGACCAGATCGAACAGCGCCGACAGATCCTTGCGGGGACCGTCAAGTTCGGCATCGGCCCAGCCGGACCGGCCCGAGGCATAGAGATGCGGGAAATCGAGCTGATCCTCGTTGGCGTCGAGCGCAGAGAACAGATCAAACACCTCATTGAGCGCCCGGTCGGATTCGGCATCCGGCTTGTCCACCTTGTTCAGCACGACAATGGGGCGCAGTCCAAGGGCCAGCGCTTTTGAAGTCACGAATTTCGTCTGGGGCATCGGCCCCTCGGCGCCATCGACCAACAGCACCACACCATCGACCATGGACAGGATACGCTCGACCTCGCCACCGAAATCGGCGTGGCCGGGGGTGTCGACGATGTTGATCCGCGTCCCCTTCCACTCGACCGAAGTCGCCTTGGCCAGAATCGTGATCCCGCGCTCGCGCTCCAGATCGTTGCTGTCGAGCGCCCGCTCGGCCACGGCCTGGTTTTCGCGAAACGCGCCGGACTGTTTCAGAAGTTCGTCGACCAAGGTCGTTTTGCCGTGATCGACATGCGCGATGATCGCGATGTTTCGCAAATCCATGAGAGTACTTTCAAGAAGGGTTTGGGCGCGCCGTACCGGAAGTCCGCGCCCTTGGCCAGAGGGTGCGGGTGTTGTGCCCAAAGGCGGGGGAATATGCCGCGAATCCGCGACAGATTGAGAGTTAGCGCAACCGGCGCAACAGTTGCAGGTTGGCGTACCCGTCCGGCACTGCCCCGACACTTGCCTGATACCGGCGCACCGCCTCGATCGTGTTCGGCCCGATGATCCCGTCATATTTCCCAGGCGGGAACCCGGCCCGGTTCAACCGGTTCTGAAGCTCGACCTTTTCGGTTCTGGTCAGTGCCCGGTCCTGCCGGGGCCATGACCCGTGTAAAGCGGCCCCGCCTGCAATCCGGTCAGCCAGATGTCCGACACCGATCACATAGGCATCAGCCGGGTTATAGGTTTCCAGCACCTGGAAATTGTCGAAGATCACGAAAGCCGCCGCATCTGCCCCCGCAGGCAACAGGATAGACGACGGGCCGTGATCGGGAATTCGGCCCCCGTCGACCAATCGAACCCCTGCCGCATTCCAATGGGCGGCGTTCTTCTTGATCCGCTCACCTGACTGGCCTACATCGAACCCCCGTGGCAGGCGGACCTCCATTCCCCAGGGCTGGCCGCAGGTCCATCCGTTTTCGCGGAGGAAATTGGCGGTCGAGGCAAGCGCGTCGGTGGGGTCATCTCCCCATATGTTCTTGCGCCCGTTCCGGTTTCCATCGACGGCATGGGCCAGAAAACTCGTCGGCATGAACTGGGTATGCCCCATTGCCCCGGCCCAGCTTCCCCGCAACTGGGCAAGTCGTACCTGCCCCGATTGCAGGATCCTCAAGGCGGCGATGATCTCGGTCTCGAAAAACGCGCGCCGCCGCCCGTCAAAGGCAAGAGAAGCCATGGCCGAAAGCGTGTCGGTCGATCCGCGCAAGGCCCCGTAGGAGGATTCAAGCCCCCAGATCGCCGCCACGATCTCGGCATCGACGCCATAGCGGCGCTCGATAGCCCTGAGCGTGTCCCGGGTCTCCTGCAATGCCCTTTGCCCCGCACTTACCCGGGCGACCGATACGGCGCTGTCGAGGTAATCCCAGATCTGCTTGGAAAACTCTGATTGGCTTTTGTCGAGTTCGACGATTTCAGGCAGGAACGCGACCTGAGCGAATGCCGTATCGAAGACCGCTGGACGAATGCCTTGCGACAGGGCGCGCGCGCGAAACTCGTGGGCCCATCGGTCAAATCCGGGCGCCCGAGGTTCGGGTGTGATCGGATCGGCCAGTCGCGCGGCTCGGGCCACGGGTCGCACCGAGCGGGTCAGGCCCAGCGGTAAAGACCGGCTGACCTGGATCGCGCTCTGACTCTGTGTTGGTCTGGATACTGGCCGAATCGAGGTGTCCGGCGCAGAGCCAGCGAGGCTCGGCGCTCCAAGCCAGATCGCCAGTCCCAGGACCAGTGCCGCACAGCGTTGCATGGTTGAATTCCGTTCCTGCTCGCCCTCTGTTATATCCGAATTGTTGCGATTTCGGAAACAACCACTCTCAGGCAGGTCTCGAACCGGCCTATTTCCGCTTTCGGGCGCTTTTGTATTTGCTTTTGCCGCGCCCGCCTTTTCTGCGAACCGGTCTGCGCCCGGGCTTGCGGGATTCGCCTTCGATCTCCAGAAGGTCCAGCAACAAGCTCCCGGTGATTGGCTCGGCCTCGGCCAGACGGACCAACACCCTTTGGCCCAGCGCAATTACGGAACCGCTGTCCTGTCCGGTCAGCGTGTTGGCTTCTGCATCGTGGCGGAAGTATTCCTGACCCAGACTGCGAATTGGCACCAGGCCATCGGCCCCGGTTTCGTCGAGTTTCACGAACACGCCAAATCGGGCGATTCCAGAAATCCGGCCAGTAAAATCCGCACCGACCCGGTCGGCAAGATAGGCGGCAAGGTAGCGATCCACGGTGTCACGCTCAGCCGCCATCGACCGCCGCTCGGCCTCGGAAATCGACACTGCCGTCTGGTCGAGTCGCTCGGTATCTTCGACGCTCAGACCGTCCTTGCCCCAGCTATGCGCCCGGATCAGCGCCCGATGCACGATCAGATCCGAATAGCGCCGGATCGGTGATGTGAAATGCGCGTATTTCTGCAAGGCGAGACCGAAATGACCGACGTTTTCGGGGCTGTAATAGGCCTGGGTCATGGCCCGCAATGTGCTCATGTTAATCAGTTCGGCATCGTCGCGCCCTGCCGCCTGAATCAGCAGGCTATTGAGGTGCCTGGTGTGCAGAACCTGCCCCTTGGCCAGTACCAAACCGGCAGCCTTGGCGACCTCGCGCAGCGCTTCCAGTTTCCCGATAGTGGGTTCTTCGTGCACCCGGAACAGCAGGGGCGTGCGTTTCTCGACCAGGGTCTCTGCCGCCGCCACGTTGGCCAGCACCATGCATTCCTCGATCAGGCGGTGCGCGTCGAACCGCTCGCGAAAGGCCACCGATCTGACGGCTCCGTCATCCGTCAGTTCGATCCGCCGCTCGGGCAGGTCCAATTCAAGCGGCTCGCGTTTTGCCCGCGCGATCAGCAACGCGCGATAGGTGTCCCAGAGCGGCTTCAACACCGATTCCACAAGGGGTGCAGTGATTTCGTCCGGTTGCCCATCAATCGCAGCTTGCGCCTGTTGATAGGAGAGCGAGGCGCGCGACTGCATCAGGCCCCGCGTGAAGCGATGCGAAAGCTTGTGGCCCTCGGCATCCAGAACCATCCGAACGGCGACGCAGGGGCGAGGCACTTCGCTGTGCAAGGAGCACAAGTCGCCCGACAGGTGATCGGGCAACATCGGCACCACCCGATCCGGGAAATAGGTTGAATTGCCGCGTTTTCGCGCTTCGTGATCCAGCGCGGATCCGGGCGTTACATATGCGGCCACATCGGCAATTGCCACCCAAAGCACATACCCGCCGGGATTGGCAGGATCGTCGTCCAGGATCGCACAGACCGCGTCATCCCGGTCGCGCGCATCGACCGGGTCTATGGTAATCAGGGGCACATCCCGCAGATCTTCGCGCGCTTCGGTCTCGTCGATGGGCTGCGCGGCATCTGCTTCGGCCAGCACGTCCGGTGGGAAGCTGTCCGGGATCCCGTGCTCGTGAATGGCCATCAGCGAAATGGATTTCGCCGCCATCGGATCGCCAAGAACTTCAAGCACGTGGGCAACGGGCAGGCCAAGGCGACTCTTGGGGCCGGTTTGCTCGGCTTCGACCAGTTCACCGTCCTTTGCACCCTGGACCGCGCCGGGCGGGACGCGCCATTCCCGGTCGCTGCCCTTGTCGATCGGGGTGATCCGCCCACCTTCGGCCGACTTGCGGTAGATGCCCAGAACCCTTCGCGGCTCGCCCCGCGATGTACCGATCCGCCGGATCAGGCGCGCTTCATAGGCGTGGTCATCGGCTTTAACCTTGGTCAACCGGACCAACATCCGATCACCAGCGCCGATGGCCGGATCGCTGGATTTGGCAAGGTACAGAAGGCGCGGCACCGTTCCGTCACCTTCCCATTCCTGCGGTGAAAGGAAAATATCACCCGATGCATCCGGCGCGTCCGCCTGTGCCACCGTCACAGGAGGCAGTTCGCCGGGTTCGCGAAATCGTCGGGACTGGCGCTCGATCAACCCTTCGGCGGTCAGTTCTTTCAGGATCGCCTTGAGGTCGATGCGCGCCGCGCCTTTGATCCCGAATGCGCGCGCGATGTCGCGCTTGGTTGCCTTCTGGGGGTTTTCGGAAATGAAATCGAGGATGGCCTGGCGGCTGGGCAGAGTTTTCATGTCCGGCGCGGTATCAGGTCAGAGCGTCTTCGTCATCATGTAATGCGGTATTCCGGCGTCCAGAAACTCGTCCCCTTCGGCGATGTAGCCGAGACGCTCGTAAAACCCAAGCGCCTGCGTCTGAGCGCCGAGTTTCGCAGTCGACACATGTTCATTGGTCTGCAAATGCGCATGAGCGAACTCCATGAGCGCCATACCGGCACCTGTTCCGCGCTGCTCCCGCACAACACAAACCCGCTCGATCTTGGCGATATTATCAAGAATGCGGATGCGCATCGTGGCTACGGCCTGATCGTCCTCAAGACCAAGAATTTGGACCGCTTCGCCATCAAGCCCGTCGATTTCTTCACCAAGATCAACGCCCTGTTCCTCGACAAAGACAATGCACCTGACTTCGACACAGGCCGCCTTGTCAGCGTCAGTCTCGGCAACCCTGACGATCATGCGAAATAGTCCGTCAGTATGCGGTGATAGACTTGTTTCAGAGTTTCGATCTGGACGGTTTCGACCCGTTCATCCACTTGGTGCATGGTTTTTCCGACAAGGCCAAACTCCACCACCGGGCAGTGGTTCTTGACGAAGCGTGCATCCGAGGTTCCGCCCGTTGTGCTCAACTCTGGCGAAACACCGGTCACGTCCTGCACGGCTTGGGCAACCAGATCGGATAGAGGACCGGGCGGAGTCAGGAAACTTTCGCCGGATACTTTCGTGGTGATCGCGAACGTTACGCCCGTTCTGTCGGTCACGGCTTTAGTTTGGGTGTTTATCCAATCCAGAATACTTTCCGAACTATGCAAATCATTGAATCGGATATTCACCATCGAACTGCATTGCGCGGGGATCACGTTATTGGCCGCGTTGCCGGTGTCAAATCCCGTTGCCTGCACAGTGGATGCGTCGAAATGAACCGAACCATGGTCGAGCGGATCAGAGGTCAGCAGGCAGACAAGTTCGGCCATGGCGTGGACCGGGTTCCTGGCCCGATGCGGATAGGCCGAATGCCCCTGTACGCCCGTCGCGGTCAAATAGGCGGTCATCGAACCGCGCCGCCCGATCTTCATCATGTCGCCCATGACTTCCCGCGAGGTCGGCTCACCAACGAGGCAGACTGACATGGCCTCGTCATTTGCGTTCATCCAGTCGAGCAGCGCGCGCGTCCCATCCACGCCATCGCCCTCTTCATCGCCCGTGATCGTCAGGATGATCGCGCCATCGGGCGGTGTGTCGGCAATGAAATCCGTGGCGGCAGCGACAAAAGCCGCAACCCCGCTTTTCATGTCGGTGGCACCGCGACCATACATCCAGCCTTCGTGTGTTTCCGCACTGAACGGTTTTTGTGACCACGCCTCCAAATCTCCGACCGGCACCACATCCGTATGCCCGTTGAAGCCAAAGGTCCGGGTGTGGCCCTTGTCACCCCAACGGGCAAAAAGATTGGCAATTCCATTGCGGTCCGCCCGAACGCAGTGGAACCCGGCCTTGGTCAGTTCTGTTTCAAGCAGAACCAGCGCGCCACCTTCTTCGGGCGTGACCGACGGACAACGGATCAGATCGGCGGTTAGCGAAATCACGTCGGTGGACATATGCGCTCCCATGTTCAAGCGCCTCTCGATAGCGCGCTGCGCCACAAGGCTGCAACTGTTGGCGCGGGTTTTGCTGGCCTGAACGGAAAAGAATGGTTACGATTCACAAAACAAGAACGCGGAACAGCGTTCAGCAAATAGGCCGGGCAGATATGACACAGACGCAAAACCCATTGGAGGGGTTCGGGACTCGTACCTCGCAGGAGTCCGAATTCGCTGAAACCTTGCTGGGCGAGGGCAGTCTGCGTCTGGCCGTGCAGGTTCCGCCCCTGCAACCGGGGCTGCTTGCGCTTTACGGTCTGGGACGGCACTGGGCGCAGCCCGGCGGGGTTTTCGGACTTTGGGTTTCGCCGCGCGGTGGTCTGGTTTTGCGGCACCGCACCAACGAAGGGCTGGTCAACTGGGAAGGACCGGCGGAATTCTGCGGCGAGGGCGACGCGCTCCGAATTTCCTACCTGATCTGGACTTCGCTGGGGCGGGGACTATTGCGGGCCGAGAATGGAGCCACCGGGGCCACGTGCGAGGCACGGTTCGGCGACAGCAATCCGCTGCCCTTGCAGGGAGCCTGGAGCGATCTGGGCGACTTGCCCGACGCCCAGCTTGCCCGCGTGCCCCTGACACCGCGCGGCTCGGTCGGCTTTGCGAGCGGCGATTGCCTGCCAACCCCCGAGGGTTGGGTTCCGGTCGAGTCGCTGTCTCCTGGCGATCAGGTGCTGGCGGATGAAGGCCCCGTTCGTGTGCTTGGGCGCGAAGCCGTTCCGTTGACACCCGTCCAGCGACAAGAGGCGATCACGCTGCGTGCGCCGTACTTCGGACTGGAAAAGTCGATCACCGTCCTGCCGGACCAGAGAATCCGGATTTCGACCCTGGAAGTGGCAGAACTCACCGCGCATACCAAGGTCCTATCCGCCGCGCGCGACATGCTGATCGCCAAGGCAGCCCATCCCGACTGGGAAGGGCAGGCCCCGATCGTCGCCCTGTCGCTGGAACGGTCCTGTACGCTCAGGTTCGGTCAATGCGAACTGGTTTGCCCCGGCATCGGAATTCCGGGCCGGTCCGGAACAAACTTGCCCCAGCCCGGAGACGATCCG
>Ga0316205_10004192_pt1 | contig 12811 bp, 10 predicted proteins | sample 3monthpyrite_MG_FD_204941 | JGI IMG/M metagenome (GOLD analysis project Ga0316205, IMG submission 204941) | Microbial mat bacterial communities from mineral coupon in-situ incubated in ocean water Damariscotta River, Maine, United States -... | ecosystem: Environmental > Aquatic > Marine >... | reverse complement strand
CTATCATAGTGGTTCACGGTAATCAGACGGACCTGGTTCCTACATCGTACAGCCGTTTTTTAATGAACTATTTTATAGATGCGTTGAATTTAAAGGGTACTCCTATGCGTATGGAGTATAAAACCAGCTCTAATCCGTATGCTGAACGTTCGGGTTCGGTCGGCAGGAAGTTACCCAAACAGGCAGGTAAGAGGCCTTATAAGAAAGTTATAAAGAAAAAAGATACGACCAAACGCAGAGAGCACTCTAGGCATAAATAAGTATTTCATAGAAAAATACCATTAAAACAGTAAGTTAAAGAATATACCTGAGGTATATATTTCAATTGTCTTATTGTTGATTGATTCCTTTCACTATAGATTAATGCATACTTATTTGACAATTATTTTATATTAACTATATATAGGCATAAATCTAATAATTTCATAAGTATAGATAATCTTCTTAAATACTGGATTAGTATATTAAAGAACAACCACACAACGGGGCGTGCAATGAAAAAAACAATAGTTTCAGCTACTTTAATGGCTGCACTAGGACTTTCACAGCAAGTACATGCAGTTGAGCTTGATGGCTTTTTATCAGCCGGTTTTGCAATACATGATCTTAAAGACTCTACATACCTAGATACAATTTCGGATGATGTTCGTTTTGATAATGACTCTAAATTCGGTTTACAGGTTACTGCTGATGTAGCAGAAAATATGCAGGCTGTAGCCCAGATACTCGGATCGGGTTCAGATGAAAACTTTGATATGGATGTGGAGTGGGCTTACTTAGATTGGCGCTTCTCAGATTCAATAAGCTTACGTGGTGGTAAAGTAAAAGAGCCTGTTTTCTTAATTTCAGATTATATTGAAGTGGGTTATGCATACCCGTGGATTCGCCCACCACAAGAGGTTTATCGAAATAACCCTATTAATACCATTAATGGTCTGCAGGGCTTGTTTCAGGCGGATTTAGGTAATATGGCGCTAGTTTTTCAGCCATATCTTGGCTCTAATAATGAAGCGGTGCCAAATACAAATGGCGACCTTGTGTTTGACGCCTCAAATTTCTATGGTGCTGCTCTACAATTATCAGGTCGTGCTTTTACCGTTCAGATGAGTTATTTAAGTACAGATGTAACCACGACTGAAGTATCAGGTGTTCCGACTGCTCCTTTTATAGGTTTTCAGGCTAGTGGTAGTGCTGAGTTGATCAGTATGGGTGTATCTTGGGATGTTAATAACTTTATAGGCTACTCAGAGTATGTAACCCGTGATATTTCAGATTCTGCAATGGCGGCGATATTCCCAGATCAAGATGCATGGTATCTAACACTGGGTTACCGCATGGGTAAATTTTTACCACATATTACAGTTGCTAACTCAGAAGGTGATCCTGAAGCCGGCCCTGTTAATCAAGGTGTAAGTCAGGATTCTATTACTTTAGGCGTACGCTATGAAGTAAATGACAGCGCAGCGTTTAAATTTGAAATTCAATCAATTACACCTGATATAGCGGCGGGAAGTGGTGGTTTATTTGGACAAACTCCAGCAGGTGCCCCAGCTGTACCAGCTGATTTTGCTGATGGTGATACTGCAATGTTGATCAGTGCAAGTGTTGATGTGATCTTCTAAAATGGAACTATTTGCGTATCAAAGCTCTCCAATGACGGAGAGCTAATTATGAATGATTCAACGTGGGTTATTAACGGTATGATAATGCGAAACATTATAAAAATTATATTCACATTCAGTTTACTAATGCCGCTTAGTTTATCTGCTGATATTTCATCCGGTGTATTTCGTTTTCAAGTGAAATTGGCCGAGCAAGGGAATCCAGAAGCACAGTATAAAGTCGGTGAAATGTACGAAACCGGTAAAGGTGTGCAAAAAAATGCGGCAACTGCATTAAACTGGTTTGAAAAAGCTGCGGCACAAGATCATAAAAAAGCCGTCTACAAATTACTCTATTTAGACATTAAAAAGAATGGTTTAAATAATCACTCTAAAACGCAGTTAGGAATATTGCGTCAGGAGTCAGCCAGTGGCAACCCGGATGCGCAGTATTATTTGGGTAAAATGTATGCAACAGGTGTGGGAGTTCCTAAAAGCTTAAATAACGCCTTAACCTGGCTAAATAAAGCAACATTTAATGGTGTTTCTGAGGCCGAGCATGAGGCTATTACGGTTGAAGAGCAATTAGCAAGAAATCGTGAAAAATCTGCGAATAAACGTGCGTTAGCTTTAGAGGCTTCAAAGAGTAAAAAAGCTGAGGAAGAGGCTGCAAAGAAAAAGAAGCAACAGCAGGCTGAGAGAAACCGTAAGGCCGAAGCCGAAAAAAGACAATCTAAAAAGAATTCTGAAGCTAGAAAAATAGCTAATGAAAAGAAAAAGATTGCTGCAGAGAGAGCTGAGCTAGCAAGACAAAAAGCACAATTAAATAAAGAACGCGCTGCAGCACAGGCAGCACAAGAAGAGCCCGAACCGCAAGTTGAAAGTCGTCCTGAACCTAAATCAGGTAGTTCAAGTTTTGATTCTGACCCCTGTAAGGGTAAGAAAGCGAAATTCCTCTCAACCTGCCGATAAAACCAATAAAAAAAGCACCATTAGGTGCTTTTTTTATTTATACTACTTAAAATTTATTAATTAGCTGTATGTAAACTTTAGGCGTTTAGTCGTCCTCTTATGCCTTCAAAAACACGCAAAAAATCCAATAAAAAATCGAAGCCACGTAGCTCTTTCAAAAAGATTCTTATCAATAAAGTAACAGGTTCACTGTTGCTATTTATATTCTTGATATCAAGCTTATATATCGTTTATTTAGATATGAAAATAACTGATAAAATCTCAGGAAAAATCTGGTCTTTTCCGTCGTCGGTATATGCACGTCCATTAGAGCTATTTAAAAGCAAAAAGATCGGTATGGCTGATGTTATTGCAGAATTACAAAGCCTGGATTATATAAAAGTAGATACAAGGCCCAATAAGCCTGGGCAATTTAGAGTTAATAATTATTCAAATATTGAGTTTGTTTCACGGGAATTTGAGTTTGGTGAGGTTATACGGTCGTCTAAAGGCGTAAGGTTGTATATCGACAATGGTGTTATTAAAAATATACAGGAGCTTAATTCTAATCAGTCAATTGCAGTTTTTCGTTTAGAGCCCATAAAAATCGCTGGTATATACCCTAAACAAAAAGAAGAAAGGGAACTCATTAAACTTGAAGATGTACCTGATGATTTAATTCTAGCGCTTCTGGCGGTAGAGGACAGGCGTTTTTACAATCACTGGGGTATAGACCCGATTTCAATAGCTCGTGCTTTATTCGCAAATATAGTCGCGGGTAAGACGGTACAGGGAGGCAGCACACTTACTCAGCAATTGGTAAAAAATATTTTTCTCTCGTCTGAACGAACACTCATTAGAAAAATAAACGAAGCAATTATGGCTCTATTGCTTGAATTTCATTATGACAAATCCGTGATTCTCGAAACATATATTAATGAAGTTTATCTAGGACAAAATGGGAGCAATCAAATTCATGGTTTCCAATTAGCGAGTCATTTTTATTTTTCAAAACCACTGCAGAGAATTAGTCGTGATCAAATGGCACTGTTGGTAGGTATAGTGAAAGGACCTTCTTGGTATGAGCCCAGACGAAACCCCTCTCGCTCAAAGTCGAGGAGAAACCAGGTGCTGGCATTGATGTTAGAGCAAGGTGTTATCTCTCAGTATCAATATAATAAATATTCTGTTGCAGCTTTAGGTATTAGTAAAAAACCAAGATTATCTAGTAATCGATATCCTGCACTAATGGGTTTGGTCAGACGACAACTACAGCAAGATTATAATGAGGATGATTTAAAAACTGCAGGCTTAAAAATATTTACCAGTATTGATCCTATTGTTCAGGACAAAGCGGAAGCTAGTGTTGAATCAATGATTCCCAGGCTTGAAAGTAACAAACTTAAAACATCACTGCTGCAAACAGCGGTGATTATTGCATCAAGCGAGCAAGGTGAAATACAGGCCTTAGTGTCTGATAGAAAACCAAAGTTTTCTGGCTTCAATCGATCGCTAGACGCAGTTAGGCAAATAGGCTCATTAATTAAGCCTGCTATTTATCTAACAGCATTACAGCAGTCAGATAAATACAGTTTGGCCAGTATGCTAAAAGATGAGCCTTTACATATCAAAACCTCAAATGACGATGTTTGGTCTCCTATGAATTACGATAAAGAGTACCTAGGTGACATAAGTGTTTTTGAGGCATTAAAAAATTCACGTAATGTTCCTACAGTTAGGTTAGGTCTTGATATTGGCTTATCAGCTATATCTGATAGTTTGCATAATTTAGGTGTGACTAGAGATATTCCTGCCTATCCATCTATGACGCTAGGTGCCTTTAATTTATCGCCTTTAGATGTTGCCAATATGTACCAGACATTTGCAGCAGACGGCTACCATATTCCGCTGAGAGTTATTCGCGAAGTATTAGATAAAGAAAATCAGCCACTCAAACGTTACCCACTAAGCTTTAGTAAATCACTGGGTGATAAACCTGTTCATTTGGTGAATCATACCTTACATCAGGTAACTCAATCCGGCACGGCAAAGGTATTATCGAAAACCCTATCAACAAAAGTCGCTGGTAAAACGGGTACTACAGATGATACTCGTGATAGCTGGTTTGCTGGTTTTTCTGGCGAACATTTGGCAGTTGTATGGATAGGTCGCGATGACAATAAGAGTACCGGTCTAACAGGTGCATCAGGGGCTTTAAGGTTGTGGGCAGATATTATGCAGCATATTAATACTGATGATCTGTCATTGAGCCTACCTGAAGGAGTGACAGAACATTGGGTTGATATGAAAACAGGAGGTTTATCTGATAAAAGATGCCAAGGTGCGGTAAAATTACCCTTTATCACTGGAACAGAACCCAAAGAGAAGGCCTCATGTACGACTGGCGGTTTATTCAATCAGCTAAAAAACTTATTCAACTAGGTTCATTACTTACGTTCATAGGGTTTATATTAGTTACAAGTAGCTGTGCTGTTGGCCCTGGTATGGGCACTAAGGATGATCAGATACAGGTGGTTAGTATCTTACCTGTTCCGGATAGTCCTAAACTTCCAGCTGTTATAAAGCGTTTAATGAATTTAGCTGATGAGCAGTTTAATCAATCTAAAACTTCAGATTCTATTGTTACCTTAGAACGAGCCATTCGTATAAAGCCACGTTACCCAGAAATATGGTCTCGCATGGCTGCTGTTTACGCACATCTTGGTAAAATGCCTCAAGCAAAACAATATGCAGAGCGCTCAAATAGTTATATTAATAACAGTCACCCATTAAAATCCTTTAATGATGATTTAATCAACTCTGCCAACAGGTAATTATTTTGACAGATGCAGCAGATTTACTCAGTGAGAATGGTGTATTTTCACATGCGATTGAAGGTTTTACAGCTAGAGCAGGGCAACAGGCACTGAGTGCGACAATACAAAATGTAATTAAGAAAAAGAAAGTATTAGTTGCCGAAGCGGGTACAGGTATTGGAAAAACATTTGCGTATTTAGTACCTGCAATTATTTCAAATAAAAAAGTAATTATTTCTACCGGGACGCGACACTTACAGGATCAATTGTTCCATACTGATATACCTTTGGTTAAAAAGGCACTTAACTTAGATTTGCCTTGTTCCTTATTAAAGGGGCGCTCTAATTACTTATGCCTCTATCGCTTAGCTATTGCGGATGAGCTGGCTTTTCTTACTCGTGACACACAAGATCACCTATCACGTATTCGAAGTTGGTCGAAGCAGACTAAACATGGCGATGTCGCAGAGATGTCAGAAATCTCAGAAGACTCACGTGTCTGGCCAGTTGTTACGTCAACTGCTGATAACTGCCTAGGCAGCGAGTGCCCCGAATGGTCTAAATGTTTTGTAGTGAATGCACGCCGTGATGCTCAAGAAGCAGATATAGTTGTTGTTAATCATCACTTGCTGTTAGCTGATATGGCAATAAAAGAAGAGGGTTTTGGTGAGCTATTACCCGCAGCCGATACGTTTATTATTGATGAAGCACATCAATTACCCGAGGTCGCTTCGCGTTTTTTTGGTAAAGGATTTAGTAGTAGACAATTAAATAATATTATTAACGACAGCATTGCTGAGCAGGTAAAAGATGCGCCTGATATGCATTCTATTCGTGATTCCTGTGATGCATTAAAAACAACTATGGCTCAATTTAGATTAGCATTAGGTGCTGACAGCCAACGCGATGCATGGAGTAAAATCGAAAATAAACCGGCTCTTAAAAAAGCGGGTGAAAACTTATTACTTGAATTACACGAATTGCAAGAAAGCTTACATATAGCAGCAGAAAGAGGTCGTGGCCTGGAACAGTGTTATGAACGTTGTTCTACTATTTATCAAAATTTTAAAAGTTATGGTGATACTACAAATGTAGAAAATGGAAATATTTATTGGTATGAAACTTTTACTAAAGGTTTTATTTTGCACTCAACACCTTTAGATATTGCCGGTTTATTTAAGCAGCAAAGAGATGCCTTGCCAGGTAGTTGGATATTCACCTCAGCCACATTAGAAGTAAATCGTGATTTTAAACATTTTGCACAGCGCTTAGGCTTAGATGAATACGAAAAAGGTAACTGGAATAGTCCGTTCGACTATCAACAGCAATCATTATTATATTTACCAGAAAATTTACCAGAACCTTCAAGTTACGATTACACTGAAAAATTAATTGAAACATCTATTCCTGTTTTACAGGCAAGTAAAGGCCGTGCGTTTCTTCTCTTTACTAGCTACCGAGCATTAAATGAAGCGGCTAAATTTTTAGAACGTAAACTGGACTATCCGATCTTGATACAGGGTTCTTTACCTAAGCACCAGTTACTTAAAAAATTTCGTGAGTTAGGAAATGCCATATTATTAGGAACGGGAAGTTTTTGGGAAGGGGTCGATGTACGAGGAGAAGCTTTGTCTTGTGTAATCATAGATAAACTTCCATTTGCATCACCGGGTGACCCTGTAATGCAGGCTCGCCTCGATGGTATTCGAAAGCAAGGCGGGAATCCGTTTATGGATTATCAGCTCCCGCAAGCCGTTATTGCGTTAAAGCAGGGCGCAGGTCGATTAATTCGAGATATGAAAGATTACGGTGTTTTGATGATTGGTGATAATCGTTTACGCACCAAACAATATGGCAAAGTTTTTTTGCAAAGTTTACCTGATATGCCAAAAACAAATCGACAGCAAGATGTTGATGCCTTTTATGAATCCTGGAAAGATTAGACATTATTTAGAGAATCGTTAATGAAACTTTTAGCATTAGATACCGCTACTGAGGCTTGCTCCGCTGCACTTTATATTGATGGTGAAATTACTGCTAAATTTCAGCTAGCTCCGAGAGAGCACACTAAACTCATTCTTAAAATGATAGAGGACTTACTTGCAGAAGCCGGTTTAAAAGTTACAAGTTTGGACGCTATTGCATTTGGCCGTGGGCCAGGGTCATTTAGTGGTGTGAGGATTGCAACAGGCGTAACCCACGGCCTGGCTTTTGCTGCAGACTTACCGGTTATTCCAGTTTCTACTTTGGCTTCCATTGCTCAATCTACTTATAACGATCATCATGCAGAAAATGTACTTGCGGGTATTGATGCACGAATGGGTGAAATTTATTGGGGCTGTTATCAAATAGCTGATAATGGTTTGATGATACTAAATGGTGATGAGCAGGTATCTTCAGCTGAGCTTATACAGTTACCTGACGACAAACAATGGATTGGGTCAGGCTCCGCATGGAAGGGATACCCCGATCAATTGAATCAGAGATTCGGAAGCGTACTCAAGCAGGCTTATGCTGAATACTTACCTCATTCATCGAGTATTGTTCAGCTCGCGGCTTATGAGTATTCGCAGGGTAGTATGCTTGAAGCATCACAAGCACAACCGGTTTACCTGCGGAATGATGTAGCTAAGAAGTCAGCACAGCAAAAATCACTTAAGAATGGCTAACATTCAGTATTTACGGGCTATTGATTATGAGAAGCAATAGATGATGAGGCCGATATAAGGTAATATAGCGCGCTTAATTAATACAATATTTCACCTATATAAAGCGATTTTAATACTCCATGCTTGAAGTTAATCCAATTCAAAACCAGATAGCCGATCTTGAACTGCGCCGTGATGCTCTTAGGGGGTATCTTTGACTTTGATGCTCGAAAAGAAGAGCTAGATGAAGTTAATCGTGAGCTAGAACAACCTAATGTATGGAATGATCAGGAACGAGCGCAGAAACTCGGCCAGGAAAGGTCGCGTTTGGAAGCCATTGTTCTAACTATTGAAACACTTAACAATGGTCTAACTGACGCGTCTGAGTTGCTAGAGATGGCAGTCGAAGAAGATGACGAAGAAAGTGTACAATCTGTTGTTGATGATTTAGCCGTAATGGAGAAACGTGTTGAAGAGTTAGAGTTTCGACGCATGTTCTCCGGCGAAATGGATTCAGCTAATGCCTTTTTGGATATTCAGTCAGGCTCCGGTGGAACGGAGGCTCAAGACTGGGCTGAAATGATTTTACGTATGTACCTTCGCTGGGGTGAATCACATGGATTCAAAACTGAACTGATGGAAGCCACTGCAGGTGATGTGGCAGGTATTAAAGGCGCTACCATTCGCTTTGAAGGTGAATATGCTTATGGCTGGTTACGCACGGAAACTGGTGTTCATCGCTTAGTTAGAAAATCTCCATTTGATTCCGGGAGTCGTCGACACACTTCATTTGCTTCTGTGTTTGTTTCACCAGAAGTAAATGACGACATCGATATAGATATTAATCCGGCTGATTTACGTATTGATACTTACCGTGCATCGGGTGCTGGTGGTCAGCATGTCAATAAAACAGAATCTGCGATTCGCATTACACATAATCCGACCAATGTTGTTGTGCAGTGTCAAAGTGACCGCTCGCAACATAAAAATAAAGCCAGTGCGATGAAGCAACTTAAAGCAAAGTTGTATGAGCTGGAAATGCAAAAACGGCGTGGTGATCAACAGGCCTTGGAAGATACGAAATCGGATATAGGTTGGGGCAGCCAAATACGTTCCTATGTACTCGATTCATCACGCATAAAAGATTTACGAACAAATGTTGAAACGGGAAATACACAAGCCGTACTCGATGGTGGTCTTGATATGTTTTTAGAAGCTAGCTTAAAAAGCGGCATATAAACTTATCTATTTAATTTTAATTAAGAATTAGCACAAGAAAGAAAACACAATGAGCGAAGAAAATAATACACCAGATTCAAAAGACGAAGCGGTAGATGAAAATAAACTGATAGCGCAACGTCGTGAAAAATTAACCACCATGCGAGAGCAGGGTAATGCTTTCCCAAATGACTTTCGTCGAGATACATTAGCGGCTGAGTGTCACGAACAATATGATTCTAAATCAAAAGAAGAATTACAGGAACTTGATGTAAAAGTTTCTATCGCTGGTCGTATGATGGCAAAACGTATTATGGGTAAAGCGAGTTTTGCACAAGTGCAAGATATGAGTGGCCGAATTCAGTTATTTTTACAACGTGATGCCTTGCCTGAAGGTTTATATAACGATGGTTTTAAAAAATGGGATGTCGGCGATATTGTTGGAGCAGAAGGCACTCTTTTCAAAACTCAAACAGATGAGCTTTCAATTAAAGTTACCAGTGTACGTTTACTAACAAAGTCGTTACGTCCATTACCAGAAAAATTCCATGGTCTATCAGATCAGGAAACACGTTACCGACAACGTTATGTCGACCTGGTAATGAATCAGGAAGTTCGTGAAACTTTTCAGTTGCGCTCTAAAATCATAACTTACATCCGTCGTTTTTTTGAAGACCGTGGTTTTATGGATGTTGAAACACCGATGCTCCAGGGAATCCCAGGTGGGGCAACGGCACGTCCTTTTGAAACTCATCACAACGCACTAGATATGCCAATGTTTATGCGTATTGCTCCAGAGCTTTATTTAAAGCGTCTAGTTGTCGGAGGCTTTGAAAAGGTGTTTGAGATTAATCGTAATTTCCGTAACGAAGGTGTTTCGACGCGTCATAATCCTGAATTTACCATGCTTGAATTTTATCAGTCCTATGCAGATTACAATGATCTGATGGATATCACTGAAGCTTTATTACATGGTTTGGCAAAAGATGTAATTGGGAAATCAAAAATTGAATATCAGGGTGAGACTTATGACTATGGTAGCAAATTTGCCAGATTATCAGTATTTGATTCCATATTGCATTTCAATCCAAATTTAACTGCTGCTGATATTGATAATATTGATGCTGCACGTAAGGTGGCAAAAGACTTAGATATTCAACTTAAAGACTCATTTGGGCTTGGAAAAGTTCAGATCGAAATTTTTGAGAAAACAGTTGAGCACCGTTTAATGAATCCAACATTCATTACAGAGTATCCGACTGAGGTTTCTCCACTGGCACGTCGTAATGATGACAATCCTTTCATTACAGATCGTTTTGAATTTTTTGTCGGCGGTCGTGAAATTGCAAATGGCTTCTCCGAGTTAAATGATGCGGAAGATCAGGCTGAACGCTTTAAACAGCAAGTAGCAGATAAAGATGCTGGTGATGATGAAGCGATGCATTATGATGCTGATTATATTCGTGCACTTGAACATGGCTTGCCACCCACAGCAGGTGAGGGTATCGGTATAGATCGGTTAGTTATGTTACTTACAGATGCTCCATCAATACGCGATGTTATTTTATTCCCGCATATGCGAGCAGAAGTTTAATAGTAAGTTACTGTGTCAGAATTTGAATTAATCAATCAATATTTCAAATCCACCACAGTTCAACGCGACGATGTTTTACTGGGTATCGGTGATGACTGTGCAATACTGTCAACACCACCTGGTAAACAGCTTGCAGTTAGCACCGACACTCTAATTTCCGGTGTTCATTTTCCCATAAATACCTCAGCTGAAGATATTGGTTATAAATCACTAGCTGTCAATCTAAGTGATTTAGCAGCAATGGGTGCTGTACCCGCTTGGGTAAGTTTGGCTATTTCACTACCTGATGCAGATGAAAACTGGGTGAGTGCATTCATGCAAGGTTTTAACCAAATAGCAAAAATACATAATGTTGCGCTCATTGGCGGAGACACAACTCGCGGACCTCTAAGTATTACAGTAAGTGTGACAGGGTTTGTTGATATAGAACGAACACTAAAACGCAGTAATGCTAAAGTCGGCGATGTGATTTTTGTTACGGGAAATCTTGGTGATGCTCGTTTAGGGCTTGAATCTCTTCTAGGTAATGTGTCGATAACCGATGAAGATTCGATGTCATATTTTTTAAATTGTTTAAATAGACCCGAGCCAAAAATATCAATAGGTCAGTTGCTTACAAGTTATCCTGTTGCAGCTATCGATTTATCCGATGGCTTATTGGCGGACTTAAACCATATATGTAAGGCTAGTTCTACAGGAGCGATAGTTCAACTGGAGAAAATACCTTTATCTGAACATTTATTAAATACGCTAGACAATAAGCTAAATTGGTCAATGATATGTAATGCGGGAGATGATTACGAACTCTGTTTTACCTGCCCTCCAAATTTTATCGATGATTTACTTTTTGATTTAAACAAACATGGTATCAATGTGTTTCCTATTGGTGAAATAGATAATACTTGTGAAATTTCATGCTTTTTAAATGGTGAACAATATTTGAATTTAGGTTCTGGTTATAATCATTTTACAAACAAGAATAAGGCTAATGAAGAATAATATTAAAATACCTGCTTCATATTTAAAAAATCCTATCCACTTTTTAGCACTTGGTTTCGGCTCAGGCTTAATGCCAAAAGCACCAGGTACGTATGGTACTGTAGCAGCTATACCTGTTTTTCTTTTGATTAGTCAGTTAGATTTATGGTTGTTTGTTACCATAACAGCTATTATTTCAATTATTGGTATTTATATATGTAGCTATACAAGTAATGCCTTAGGTGTGCATGACCATTCTGGAATTGTAATAGATGAAATCGCAGGGTATTTAATTACAATGATAGCTGTACCTGCTGAATGGATATGGATATTAGCTGGTTTTATTTTGTTTAGGGTATTTGACATATTAAAGCCCTGGCCAATTTCATGGATAGACAAAAATGTACATGGTGGATTTGGTATTATGTTTGATGATGTTGTAGCAGGGTTACTTGCATTGTCGTGTCTACATTTATTAATGTTTTATTTTTCTTGATCTATAAGATGAAAATATGCGAATAATAAGCTTACCATTCTTTCTTATAATTTCTTCACTTACTTTGTTCTGTTCGTCAAGTCAGGCGAATAAAGAAATTCAAGTACAGGCATTAATGCCTGGTATGGTTGTTTTATTAATCAACGATGAGCGTGTGACGCTAAAGGGTGATAGTCCTATTACTCAAGGTGTTAAACTTTTATCATCGAACACTCATTCCGCTGTTCTTGAAGTCGATGGAGAGAAAAAGACAGTTTATATGGGTAGTTCTGTTAGTACTCAATTTAGCCAAAGAGAAATAATAAGTGAACAAGTCATAGCTGATAAATATGGCATGTTTAGAGTTCATGGAAGTGTAAATGGGCAGAGTATTAAATTTTTAATTGATACCGGTGCTAGTAGTGTTGCAATGAGTGCTAAAGAAGCGCGTAGGCTTGGGATACAGTACCGTCTGAAGGGTAGGCCAATTAAAACAAATACAGCTTCAGGTATTGCTGATGGCTGGGCAC